>Ga0256844_10000389_pt1 | contig 16887 bp, 15 predicted proteins | sample MusselsmetaG_FD_189100 | JGI IMG/M metagenome (GOLD analysis project Ga0256844, IMG submission 189100) | Mussel associated microbial communities from hydrothermal vent at the East Pacific Rise, Pacific Ocean - Mussels | ecosystem: Host-associated > Mollusca > Shell > Unclassified ... | reverse complement strand
GTTAATGATGAATAATGATACTCAGATTGCTGCTGAGTATGTTGCTCAGTTGCTGAGTGCATCCAGAATGTATAATGCGGCAGTGGGTGCATTGGTAGTAGACAGTAAGAATCCGGAAAAAATTCTTGATGCCGGTGAATTTATTGACTGGGAAAATTATGCCTTTCCGGTGATTAATGAAATTGATGCAGATGCACAGTTCCGTGATGATGTGGACGTTCTGCCAGGGCGGGGCTCGTTGATACCATTAGAAATGATTCGTACTGCAGGAAATGTCGATGCGCAGATGTTACCGCATTATCTGGCGGACTATGAATTTTTTTATCGCCTCAAAGAAAATGGTTTTCGGCTGGGGGTCACTTATAATGCACAGATTCAGGCACATATTGAAGAAACAGGAATTATGCCCGGCAGTGGCCGTAGCAGCTTTCGTACTGTTTATAATGAAGTTTTTTCCCGCCGCTCTATGACCAATGTTATTGATCATTGGTGTTTTATTGCAAGACATGCGCCTAAAGGAAAAAAGCTGCTGGTAAAACTTAAGCTGTTATGGCGCACTATAGGTGCTTTTTTGCTCAGAACACCCTTGCGACCGGTGGGCCTGCCATTACTCCTGCTGATTGGTTTTCCGGGCCGCTTATTTCGAGAAATAAAGCACCAGCCACGGCAGATTTTGTGCTTTATTGGTGAGTTTAAAGAAAAAAAATTCAATATTATTTGTTATCATCATCTATTTCCTTCACTGGTGCGTTTACCAATGTATGTGTTGTTTAGTCCCGGTCCAATTCAACAGTCCCAATGTCTACAATATGAACTTGATGCAGATAAATTAGTGGCCGAAGGTGTATTACGTTCACTGATTCTTAGAAACTGGTACTCTTTTGCCAAAGTAAATTTTTCCACTCATGCAGATGCTAAAAAATACCGCCGTTTGTTTTGGGCTGCGTGGAATCCCTGGTATAAGCTTCGCGCCACAATAAAATTTTTTAAAGAGCAACACTCATGAGCAATGCCGGGAAGCAACTTTGTCTGGGTATCGAGTTAATAAATGATCCTAACTGGATGGGTGGTACCTTATATTTGCAGAATCTGGTTATTTGTCTGTCACGCCTGCCGGCAAATGAGCGCCCGCAAATACGTTTACTGGGTGCTCAGGAGGTACTAGCTGACTTTGAGCAAAAATGTGCACCTCTGGCTGCTGTGCAATCGTATAAAATCAGCCTTTGGCAGCGTCTGCTGCAGCGCTTTGGCTGGAATTTTTCAGCACATTGCACTATTGATATTTTATACCCCGGTTTTGGTGCTGCTATTGATGGTGCAAAGACGATACACTGGATCCCGGATTTTCAGCACCGCTATCTGCCACAGCTGTTTTCAGATGCAGAAATTGCCGCTCGAGATAAATCAATTGCCCGCCTGGCAGCAATACCCGGTGTCGTGGTGTTGAGCAGTGAAGTTGCTGCCCGGGATTTTAGTTACTTTTATCCGGAGCATAAGGCCGTGGCCAAAGTCTGGCACTTTTGTTCATTGCTTGATAGCTCAGCAGTAAGTGACTTCAATCCTTGTAAACACTATCATTTGCCGGAAAAATATCTATATCTGCCCAACCAGTTCTGGGCACATAAAAACCATATTATTGTTTTTAAAGCCTTGCGGACACTACGCGATCAGCATGGTATTCATATACCTCTGGTCTGTACCGGAGCACAGGCAGATCGACGTAATAAGTCACATTTTTCCAGTTTGATGCAGTTTATCAAGGATAATGATTTAGCTGAGCAGATTTCTTTACTGGGTCTGATTGATCGTCAGCAGCAACTGGCAGTGTTTCGTTATGCCGCTGCCGTTATTCAGCCTTCCTTATTTGAAGGCTGGAGTACTGTGGTTGAAGATGTTCGGGCAATTGGCCGGCCTGTTTTTTTATCCGATATCCCCGTGCACAGGGAGCAGAAACCACAGCATTGCCATTACTTCAATGCAGAGTCTGAAGATGCTCTGGTAGCCTTGCTCCTGGCACAGTGGCAGCAATTACAGCCGGGGCCGGACAAAAAAGCCGAGCAAGCTGCTGCCGATGATTTGCACCATCGTATACTGGCTTCGGGCAGAACATTTATGCAGATCATTCATCGTGCAGATAATATTATTTAATCATGGAGATTTTGGGTGTTTAAACGAATTATAAACGGCTTAATACACAGACTGTGCAGGGCTGCTGACCGATCAGTACAGGGACCATTTCCAGCAACTATATCGCAGGCTGATTTAATTAAGCGGTTGTTGGCCATCCCTCATTGGCAAGATAAAATTGAGAGTTATGAACAATATGCCTATAGTGAGGAAAATGGTTGCTGGCAAAAAAAATCAGCAGCTCATCCGGCATCGGTAAATAGCAGCCATGAAAAAATCCTGGCCCGGCTGGAAAAAGCTGATGATATTAAAGTGCATTATGGCTGTGGCGCAAATATTATGCCTGACTGGTTTAATCTTGATTTGTATGCTTCGGATGAGCAGGATTATTTTGCTATTAATTTACTGGATAAACATCCCTTTGCCAATAGTCAGGTATCCTTTGCTTTTTCAGAAGATGTGCTGGAACATCTGACTCAGGCAGACTCAATATTTTTTCTTAGCGAAATTTATCGGGCATTAAAACCCGGTGGGGTTCTTCGTCTCAGTTTCCCCGGGCTTGAAGGTGTATTAACCCAGCACTATAGCCCTTATTCAGAAAGCAGAGTCAGACAGGGTGAGTTTGAAGCTTACTCATTCTGGGATCATGTGCATTTTTACTCAAAAGAAGAACTGCGTCTGGTTGCAGAGCATATAGGTTTTAAAAAAATCCAGTTCGTTGAGTATGGGCAGTCCGCTTATGCTGAGTTAAAAGAGCTGGATACCCGTGCGCATCAGAAGGCACTGAACACATTTGCTGAACTGATAAAGTAAGTCATGATTATTTATATCATATACAAAGGTGCATCTATTTATGTTTAACAAAAAGTTGTTTGTGCCTTTTTTGTTTTTAATTGTCATCAATCTTATCTTGCTTGTTATAGCTATTGAAATTTTTAAAGACAATAAAACTGAATTTGACAAAGTCAACGCAAAACTATCAATGTTGACAGACATGCCTTTAGCATATGCAGAGACCCCAACCGGTTTAAAACTGGTGCCTGCAGCGCTAGGGGTATCAAAAAGAGAACTTGATTTTTTAAAACGTTTTCGGGGTCCTTTGCTTCCTTTAGATACAAAAATATCAAAATTTAAGTCGGGAGAATTAACAGAAAAACTCCGTACTCAGACACTTGTCGATTTTGTAACGCATAAAAATTTTTTAATGGATTATTTTAATGCAACTGAACGACAGGCACTTATCGCTTTTGCTTTATTGCGTACGAATGGTTCAATACCTACCTATGAGGTAAGAGCTGACCTGCCTGCTGAACTGCAGCAGCTTGTTCTGGGTGCCAGTGGTAATTGTTCTGATTATAGCGTTCGTTTGATGATGCTTCTGGAATCATTGGGACTGAGAACTCTTATGATTTCAAATGTAACAAAAAACCTGTCAGGTCATGTTTTTGTGGATGCTTATGATCCACAGGAAGACACATCATATCTTCTGGATGCAAATTTTAATGTCATGATCCCCAGAGTGAAAAGTAATAATATGGGCTTTATTGAGCAATTACTGAGGGCAGCGGAAGCACGCAAAGATTTTTCCCTAAGTGTAAAAATAATTGTTTTTCCTGTATATTTTCGTTTTCTGGATCCGGGTAATACGGCTTTTAAGACAACACCGCTCACTCCTGAATTTTTGAATTCTTTTCGAGCTTCCAGAGAAAGTTTATGGCAAAAATGGCTTGCAAATGATATTGATGAATTAGCGCTATGGTGGCAAAAAACACCTTCTCATAGTCCTAAAAAGCTTCTAAAATTATTGCCGATACCGCCGGAATTTAAAATGTCTGCTATTGCTGTAAAAAGGCTTGAAGAGACAGCAGTATTACGTCTTGAACAAGTAAGGGAACTCAATAATGTCTGAAATAGTGGAATGGATTAAATAATATGTGTGGAATTTGTGGTCTGATATCATCGACTGCGGTTAATGACAATGATATTTCTGCCGTTCGCCAGATGAATCAGCAGCTGGAACATCGCGGGCCTGATTCGGCCGGCCTGTTTAATACGGATAATATTGTTCTGGCTATGCGCCGCCTGTCTATCATTGATCTGCAGGGAGGAGCTCAGCCGCTGTTTAATGAACAAGGTGATATTGCCCTGGTGTGTAATGGGGAAATTTACAATCATCAGCAGCTCAGAGAATCATTGCAGGCCAAAGGTCATGTCTTTAGCTCTCATAGTGATGTGGAAACCATTATCCATGCCTATGAAGAATATGGTGTGGACTGTCTCAGTCAGTTGCGCGGTATGTTCGCCTTTGCCTTGTGGGATGCGAATAGTCAGACCTTGTTATTAGCTCGGGATCGCATGGGTGAAAAGCCCCTCTATCTGCATCGTGATGCACACAATAGTCTGTGGTTTTCCAGCGAACTGCATAGCCTCTGCTCGTCTATGCCGTCTCCGGGTAAACTCAGTGCACAGGCATTTAATCTCTTTTTAAGCTATCAGTATATTCCAGAACCAGTGACACCCTTTGATAATATTGTGCTGCTGCCGGCGGGACATTATTTGCAGCTTAGCAGTACTGATACACACATAGAAGCACAGGCTTACTGGGATCTTTCTCAGGCCAGAGAAGACCCTGCAGAGCCAGTGAAAGTGGTGGAAGATTGTCTGGATAAGGCCTGTCAGTTGATGGGTACTGCTGATGTGCCGGTTGCTATTGCCCTTTCAGGAGGTATAGACTCGAGTCTGGTGGCGGCCATCACGGCAAAATTTTATCCGCACAAGCTGCATGCCTTTACTATTGGTTATGAAGGCCGTCCGAAAACTGATGAAAGAGATTTTGCCGCAGCTCTGGCAAAGGATTTAAAAATTGATTTTACTGAAGTAGAAATTAAACATCAGGAAATCATTGATAATTTTCCGGCTATGATAGCGGCAATGGATACACCTATTGGTGATATTGCTGCCTATGGTTATTATTCAGTGTCCCGGGCTGCTGCTAAGGCAGGATTTCCGGTATTATTATCCGGTATGGGCGGGGATGAATTTTTCTGGGGTTACCAGTGGGTGCGTGAAGCGGTAACACGGAATTCTGCTATATTAGAGGGGCAGATTGAAAAACCATCCTGGTGGCAGCGTTTATTAGGACGTAAAACGGCAGAAGAACCGGACTTTTTTGGTATTCATGCTGATTTATGCCATGGTAATAGCTGGTCACGCATGATTATGCCGGATAAAATAGCACAATTGCTGCCAGCGGATTTCTGGTTAACACAAGGCCAGCTGGATTTATCCCAGCCAATGCACCGGGCGGTGTCAGAGTTGTTAAATCGCACCTGGCTGCGTTCTAATTGTCTGGCACTGGTGGATAGAATGAGTATGGCTCATTCGGTTGAAGTGCGTTTACCGCTATTAGATGCTGAGCTGGTTAATCGTGTAACAGGCATGCGTAATGCCGGTTTGCAGGACTGGAGCAAACCCCATAAATGGCTGTTGATTGAGGCGCTTAAAGATTCCTTACCGGCAGACATTTTGTCCCGAAAAAAACAGGGCTTTACACCACCGGTACATATCTGGATGAAAGGTATTGTTGAGCGTTTTTCACCTCTTATCCATAATGGTGCACTGTTCAGACAGGGCCTCATTGATGCAGAAAAAATAACAAAATACCGGGCTAGATTTGATTTGCCCTTTCTCTATAAGCTGACATTATTAGAGTGTTGGAGCCGAATTCATATTGAAGGACAAAAAGCAGATGAATTTTAAAGTGCAGATTTGCTATTGAGGTGATTGTGAAAAAAGTTTTAATTACTGGTGCCTATGGTTTTTTGGGACGAAATAGCGCCTTGAAGTTTAGCCGGGAGGGTTATCGGGTATATGGCTGTGGACATGGTCACTGGCAGCAGAAAGAACAGCAGCAATGGGGGATTGATCACTGGCTTGAGGGTGATATCAGTCTGTCATTATTACAGGCATTTGCTATTGAACCGGATGTTATTGTGCATTGTGCCGGTAGCGGTTCAGTTGGACTGTCGCTGGAAAACCCGGCATTAGATTTCAAAAAAACAGTATCCGGAACACAGGAAGTGCTGGAATTTATTCGCACCTGCTCAGCAAGCAGCAAATTAGTTTACCCATCCAGTGCGGCAGTCTATGGTGAACATATTGATTCACCCATCTGTACTCATGAGCCGCTTAACCCGGCGTCACCCTATGGTGTGCATAAAAAAATAGCCGAAGAATTATGTACTTCCTACCACAATTATTTTGCTGTGGATTCAGTTATTATCCGTTTTTTTTCCATTTATGGTCAGGGTCTGCAGAAACAGCTCTTATGGGATGCCAGCCATAAACTGCTGGCCGATAAAGAATGCATTGAATTCTGGGGGACCGGCAACGAAACCAGAGACTGGTTATATATCAGTGATGCTGCTGAATTGATTTATCTCAGCAGTCTCTCGGGCAGGCGTTTTTCTATTATTAACGGGGCATATGGAGAAAAAACCAGCATTAGAGAAACGCTGTCTGTTTTAGCTGCTCAATTAGGCCAGGCAGATAAAAAAATTTGTTTTAATAATGTGGTGCGCAAGGGTGATCCACGCTTTTATCATGCGGATATGAGTGATGTTGCACAGTACCACTGGAGCGCCAAAATTTCTCTGCAGCAAGGTTTACAAAAATATGCTGACTGGTTTAAAGAAATCAGCCAATGATCAGGGTTGCGTTTTTTGCCGGACACTACTCCCGGCAATGGATGGGCGGTGTTAATTATCTGCATAATTTGCTCTTTGCCATCGCTCAGTTAGAAGATAAAAAGATAGAGCCGGTGGTTTTTTTAGGTAATAAAACTGATAAAGACATATTAAAAAAATTCCGCCGCTATGCTCAGGTAGTACAGGACCCTGTTTTTGATACAAATAGCATAAAATGGCTCAGTGCTAAATTTCTGGAAATTGTGTTTAACAGCAGTTTGCTGATTGATCCTCTGTTGAGAAAAAATAATATCAATGTGATTTCACATTCAAATGCCTTAGGTGGTTTTAATCAGTTTGTTAAAATAAACTGGATTGCAGATTTTCAGCACGTGCATTTGGCCCATTTTTTTACCCGTAAAGAAAATAAGCAGCGTGATGCCTTTTTTAAGAAAATTTTCAGAAAAAGTGATCAGGTTATTGTCAGTAGTCATAATGCATATCATGATGCAGAAAAATTTTCACCGGAATATATTAATAAGGTGCAGGTTTTGCAATTTGTGGCCCAGCCAGATAAAAATATTTTCTCGTTAAATGCCGACTATTTAACTCAGCTGGAAGATAAGTTTAATTTTCAGGGAAAGTTTTTTTATATTCCTAATCAGTTGTGGAAACATAAAAATCACCTGCTGGTATTTGCGGCTGTGAAACGATTAAAAGCACAGGGTATTGATGTTCTTATCATCTGCAGTGGCTATATGCATGATTATCGAAACCCTGATTATATAGATGAAGTGACAGCATTTATTGAAGATAATCAGCTGCAGGAAAATATAAAATTACTAGGGCTGATTGATTATCAGGAGGTGCTTTATTTTATGCGCTATTGCATTGCCGTTATTAATCCTTCATTGTTTGAGGGCTGGAGTTCTACGGTAGAAGAATGTAAAAGCATCGGTAAAAACATGTTGTTATCTGATATTGCCATTCATCGGGAGCAGGACCCACAGCAGAGTCTTTATTTTGACCCGCACAATAGCGAGGCGCTGGCGCAGCTGTTAAAAAAAATATGCCTGGATGAAGCATGGAATGGCCCGAATAAATTACTGGAAAAGCAGGCAGCTACTGAACTTCGTAAACGCACTATTACTTTTGCACAAAGCTACCAGAAAATTGTACTGGAGAGCATGCAATGGCTAAAAAAATAATAATGTGGTGTTTAAAATGAATAATGCTTATCAGTTATCAGTTGTTATTCCGGTATTAAACAATATGCAGCAGTTTTCACAATTACTGCAGAAACTAATTGCCTATAATCAGACTGAGATGGAAATTATTGTCATTGACGGCGGTTCATCGGACGGTACTATAGATATAATTAAACAATATGAAGAGCACATCTCTTATTGGGAAAGCGGCAGGGATAAAGGTATTGCTGATGCTTTTAATCGCGGTATTGAATATGCTCAGGGTCAGATTGTAGCAATTTTAAATAGTGATGATTACTGGCAGGATGATACTCTACAGCATGTTTTTGCTGCTTTTAAAGCTGTTCCTGATGCGGATATTTATTATGGTGACCTGCAGTTTGTAGATGAGCAGAAAAATACCCGCTATATCAAGAAACCGAACTTAAAGCGAATGAAATACCGCATGAATATTTTTCATCCGGCAATGTTTATCAGTAAAAAAGCCTATCAGAAGATTGGTCTGTATAGTCTTGATTACCATTACGCTATGGATTCTGAGTGGTGTCATAGAGCACTTGAAGCCGGCCTGAATTTTCATTACATTCCTCATGTACTGACATCAATGCGTTTAGGTGGTGTCAGTGATATTCATTTTAAGAAAAGTATGACTGAATATAAACGTTCGGTAATTGCCCATCATCTGGCTGCACCTGTTCAGGCAAGTGCTTATTATTATTTTTTTCTACTGATGCGTTACTTAATGAATAATCATTTAATCTGGACTATTGTGCGCAAGCTAAGCTGATTAGTAAATGAATAAAAAAAGTATTTTTCTCTATGATTTTTTGCAGGTTAAAGGTGGTGCTGAAGCCCTGTCCATGACTTTAATCGAGGCGATTGATGCGCTTGATTTTTGTGTTGCTTTTAGTGATCATAATATTTTCTCTGCGCCTGAACGGCAGCGCTTAAAATTGATTGAACTGGCTTCATACACCGGCATTGTGGGCTGGCAAAGTATCAAAGCTATCCGGGCTTTTCGTCAAAAAGCACAATTTATCAGTCAATATAAGCAGGTGATCTATAGCGGTGTGTATGCACCGGCAGCAGTTAGACATCACCCTCAGGGGCGTAATCTGTATTATTGTCATACACCACCGCGCTTTGTTTATGATTTGCAGGATTATTATCTGCAGCAGGCACTTTGGTGGCAAAAACCCGTGCTGAAATTATTAGCACGATATGTTAAATATCACTATGAACAATCCATTGCACAAATGGATTTAATTATAGCTAATTCAAAAAATGTACAGCAGCGTATAGCCCGTTATCTGGGCAAAGAGTCATTGGTGATCCATCCACCTATTGCAGTGGAGCGCTTCAACTGGATTGCCCAGGGGGATTATTATCTCTCATCAGCCCGCATTGAACCCTATAAGCGGGTTGAACTGATTGTGCGCAGTTTTATGGCTATGCCGGATAAAAAACTGGTGGTTGCTTCCGGCGGCAGTGATTTGTTGCGATTAAAAAATCTGGCCGCTGACTATCATAATATTGAATTTACCGGCTGGTGCAGTGAGCAACAGTTACAGGAGTTAACAGGTCGCTGTATTGCAACCATTTATATCCCTCCTGATGAGGATTTTGGCATGTCGCCGGTAGAATCAATGGCTGCCGGTAAACCGGTGATTGCTGTCGCAGAGGGTGGTTTATTAGAAACCATAGTGCATCAGCAAACAGGTTTATTAATTCAGCCGCAACCGGATGAAAACACCTTAATAGAAGCTGTACAGCAATTGGATGCTGAAACAGCATTACAAATGCGTGCACATTGTCAGCAGCGTGCACAATTATTTCGCACGGAGGTGTTTATTGACAAAATGCAGGCAGTACTGGCTGAATACTAAAAAGTCATATGTCCTTTTGTAGGGTAGTTATAGAAATAAGACAGTAATAAAACATTATTTTTGTCCAATTTCTTTATATTTCTTATACTTACATTTATAACAGTTTCTAAACTTTTTTTTCATTATGCGACAAAAAGTTATATTAATGATAGTTTACCGGTAATTAATAGGTGGTTTTGTGGTAAAAAAGTGATCATTTATTACCGGTTAAATATAGTTTAAATTGATTTTATATAGAGTTGAAAATTAATTTTTGTAAGCTATAATCAGAGTATGGATGTGGTTTCATGACAGCTGGGAAATTTCGCCGGTCCAGCTTGGAGGGCTTTTAGTCGTCTGTTACGTGGAGAGTGGCGTACCACCTTGGAACTACATGCTACCTTTCAACAATACATATCGTTTGATCTTTAAATCTTCTTTTTTGACAATTCCCGCTGTTGTAATGAAATTACCTTTTAGTTTATATCGCTTTTCGTTGTGCATGGATTTATTTAAATAGTTCGTGCGTATGACTAATTTGAGATAATATGTTTCATCAATTTTCTGAGTATACAATATAGCTGGATCTTTTTTATCATATAGTACAGCATCAGGCTGGCGAATAGTTTTAGAAATATTAAGTGCCTGCTTGTTTGTGAGTGCTGCATTACGTATTTTTTTACTGTCCCGTAGCATGTGTACTACTTGCTGGTCTTTTATCATAATGACTGCACTGAGTGGTTTAACATATTTATTCAAAGCATTAACTATATCGCCTGATAAAAAACCTGCTGTTTTAATATAATTTTTGCTTCTATATTTTTGGCCTTCTTGCTCTAATTGTTTAATTTGTGTTCGCACAAAATGCCTAAAAGCTGGATCAAGTGGTTTTGTGAATTTTTGGGCTGCTCTATTTAATGCTTTAGTTCGGATATCCTTTGGTGAATTCATAATGTTTTCACCAAAGATGGTATCTGGTGCTAACCAGGCCTTACCTACATTGTAATCAAACCCTGTATCTATGCCTTCTAATTTCCCGTCTGGGTTTTTATTAACTGTAGGTGAATTACTGAGTTGTAAGCCTTTTTTCTTGAGCTGTCTATCTGATAATGTCCGAACAGTACAGCGACATCCCCAGCCATTTGGTGGATAGTGTGTATCCCAAAATGGATCATCTATTTTTAGTATTTTATTGTGCCATTGGCGATGTTGATCTCTAACACGAGCATCATTAACTGTTAAATATTGTAAGTATGGTCGGTTTTTTTTAGTGTGTTGAAAGTATTCCCATTTACCTGCCATATGAGCTGCACGCATATTTGTATTGTAAATGATACGAGTTCTCCAGCCTCGTTTACCGTTATATGTCCAGCCGTGTTTTTTTACTATGTGATCAAAATCTTTACGAAAATCATTGATAGTGCCTCCGCGCAAGATAATATTATCTAATGATGTATGAAAATCAGCAATGAGCGACATTTTTGTTGCGCCGGCAATAGTAAAGGCTTTAGCGTGGGGGATACCTTGCAAGTCATCCCATGACTCAGTGGGTATATCAACTTTATCACGAAGAAAGGCTATCGCCTCTTTAAATGGAATTCCACCATATTTAACTGGCATCACTCATACCCTTTGCAAAGCTGTATTGACTTAATTGCTTATATATTTCTTCAATACCTTCATCATCCAGTTCAGAGTAAAGCGTGTTTAATGCACTTTGAAATTCTTTAATTGTTTTACCATCCATTTCAAATTGTTTTAGCATGTCATAAATTGGTTTTATCCAGTTTTCTTCAATTGTACTGTCAATTTCTGCCACTTCATTGTCTGCCTGAGTAAATTCAACAGTTCCATGAATAGGTTCGCTAAACTCAGATGTTTGATTGTTAACCATAGGAAGTATATCTTCTCCCTTAACTGGCATTGGTATTTGCATTCTGTCATGGGCAAACTGTTTTGGAATTTCCATATAATTGCGAGCAATATTAAAGACATCACCCCATTCTCTTCGTGCTTCTTCTTCCTTGTAAAATTCAAATTTAGGAGGATTAGTGTTGGGAGGAAAATTTAATTGAGTGACTAGCTCAAGTAGCTGGTTGTATGTATCTTCAATGATTTCTCTATCAGATTCATTAGTTGATTGCTCGCGCCCTCGGTGAGTTTCAGCTGCAGCTCTTGAACCGTTACCATTGATTTCAGTAGCCAGAGTTTGAGAAGTCAGGGCTTTACTAATTTCTGCATTACTAATACGAATTAATCGTTCATGGACTAATTCGCCACTGACGGATTGTGTTGTTAATTCAATTTCTGTTGTATCAGGAAATACCCCAACAGCATCTTCAACCATGTCTGCTAATTGATCTGCTAAATCTTGTTCTTGCTTTTTATCATCAATACCTGCTTTATATTTCCCTAATGCCCATGGCATGCCGTATTTTTCACAGAATTTTACAAAATATTTATAACCGGAATGCTTAAAAGTATATGGCCAGAAACAACTGGACATAAGTGCAACCCCATACGGATTAGAGTAGCTAGCCATATGGCGAGTAACTAGCCATTTTCTCGGATCTGTTTCTTCACCGTTTATTCTACTGTCTTTTGTCAGCACTTTAAGCTGGTTTTCAACATCAAAAACAAAGCGATCTTGTTTCCAGTCTTTGAGTTCATCAGGCACCAGAAAAGCACCTTCTTTTTTCCAGTTGATTTGATGTACAGCAAAGCCTTTGAACACTGCATGTGCCATTGTCCAGGTGATATCATTCCAACGTAAACCATGACCAGGTTTTTGTGAAAAAATCTTTTGACATAATTCATAAGCAGCTACATCAGCAGGGTTTTCACCACCTAACTGTAACTTCCATTCATATGAGAGTAGCCCTGCTCTTATAGAGCGTACCTCTCCAATAACATGGGCATCTGCCATAATGTCATCATACACTTGCTGAGTGCTGTTTAACTTACGCAAAATAACATCTGGGTTTGGTAGTACCTGCAACATCTGAATAAAACTAGGATCACTTGTATGTGGTGCTAATTTGTTTTTTAAAAGATTTCGGGCATTTATCATTAGTCATATCCTGCCATATTGGTTCTTAAACGACTGAGGCGGTTACTTGTGGTAATTTTTGTTGGCCCCCCGGCTCTGGAAATAGCCAGTTCCCAAAGCATATGCAGTGCATCCGGGCCATCATCGTGATCAGCTTCTGGATAATGTCTCAATTGTTCATACAGTGTTGTTTGAGATTGTTCTAAACGTATTAAGCCATTGCTGATATGAGGTTGCAGGCTTTCAATTCTTAAGTCTTTGTCTGTATGAGGGGTGACAGGAATAGCGGGAACGGGTATCCCAAGTTGTGCTGATTCTTTAATCAGCTGAGTGCGAAAAAATTCCTGGAATTGTATTGCTTCTACTGCCCATGCAAGACAGCCATATTCTTCCTGATACCGAATGACATCTTGAATGATTTTGCTCGGTAACTTGCGAGAAATATCGGCTTCAACAATGTCTAGAACACCATGTTCTCTGTCAAATGCACCGACCAAAATAGCAGAGGGATCACGGCTTTTATTCTTCTTACCCAGACTGGGGTCGCATGCACCGTAATAAACCCAAAATCGACAAGGTTGTACCCAGAAGCTAATATCTTTAAATTTTGAGTTTTCATCATTGGATGGGTCGTTCTGCATTTCAGTATCAAATGCATGGCGGTCATCTGAGCGTATCTCCATCAGTAACTTTAATGGCCGTACACTTGGCCACGAAACGATAGCACCTTGCTCCATAGCATGTTTATTTGATTGATAAAAATGTTCTGCTTGTTCTTCTGTATCATTATTGAGCAGTAATTCTTCCCACTTTTCCCATAAATCCATTCTGTCAGGAAAGCGAATAACAGACTTAAACGCTTTATGACAATGCCATGTTGGTTTTTTGCGAATGCGATTGAGAACAGAGTCATAATGTAGAATGGTCCCCACATAAATGATATCCATAGTACCTTCTGGTGGGCCTAGTTTTAATACCGCTTTTTGTACCCACCTCTCCAGTTTATCTCGTTGTTCTTTTGATTTTACATTTTCATCATTCTCAATATCATCAAGAACCACCAGGTCTGGGCGAAATGGGCCAAAACGGTATCCCCTTAATTTTTTACCTGAACCAGCTACCTTAATCATACAGTTATTGGCTGTAATAATCGTACCAGCTTGCCAAACTTTGCCTTGACCAGAACATTCAGTAAAATCCATATCCAATCTGGGATTTACTTCAAATTCAGCTTTTATCGCTTCAAGCATCAGTGATGCCTGGTCAAATGCATCCATAATAATCACAGCAAAGCGTTTACGCTCTGTCAGTAAGCACCACATAGTAAACAACTGAGTTACATAAGTTGATTTGGCTTCCCCCCTGGGAGCAACAATGGCTTCTTTTTTCCCTTTGCAATCATCAACCAATAGGGGAAGAGTTTCATGCATATACACATGAAACACAGAGCGTTCATTCGATTTAATATAATGTGGAAAGTAAGTCCTAGAGAAAAACCAAAAATCATCCCATGCTGTTTTTCTGCGTTTCTGGCTGGCTTTTGGATCAGTATCAAAGCCTTCGCATTCGGCTTCAATTAAGCGTCGTTGTTCAATAGCAAAGGCTTCTAGTTCTTTAAGAAAATCTTTGCTGGATAATGGTTTAGTCGCCATAATGGGTTGATAGCTCCTCACCCAATGGTTCAAGTATTTCCATAAATGATTCAATTAAATGTGGATAAAATTGCTTAATAAAGTCTGCTTGAAATTTAAGTGTATCCAGAGCTACAGCAAGTTCACTGATAGATGGAGTTACTTTTTTAAAACTGGAAAGTGTTTTGCTTAAGCTGTCAGACAATGAGGCCAGTGTTTGAGCCTTTTGAATTGGAGATAATTCATTATCACTTTTAATCAGCTGAATTACTTCCTGATGCATGAGTAATTGATCTCCAATCATTCGATTGGCTATTTCACTGGCATTGCCTGCAGATAAGCTTTGTGCAGCTCTTGCTTTATCCCATGACTTACCAGTTTGCTCATCTTTTTTTTTCCATGCTCTGGCTGTCTGATAATTAACATTGTGCAATCGAGATGATTGTTTTAAAGAAAAACGATCATCCACATAGGAATGTTTGACTGCCATGCGTATATCATTCGAATAAGCCATTCATGAACTACTCAGCAATAGCTTAATTGATTCTACTGCTGCTGCACCTAAAGCACCGCTTATGCCACCAATAGACCCCACTTTAAGATACAATTGAGTCTGATTGTTTTGCAGTTGAACAATGTGTACATCTTGTAAATCAAGCCGAGAATCAATTGCTGATCGCATATCATCATGTCGTCGATTCATATCATCGATACGATTATTAATATGCTTTGCATGTATGCGTTGTTGCTCACGTAATCCATCAAGCATACCTTCCAGATTGCCGATTTTACCTTCTAAGTGCCCAATGGCTTCCAATACTTTTTCTGTATCCACGCTCATTATTTTTTTTTACTCTTTTGATAATGTGACCGTCCGGCAATACGTACACCGATAAAAAACACCAGTGATAAAACCCAATAAAAAGATTTTTCTGCTATCAGTTTTTGTTTATTACCATGCTTAAATATGCGGCGCATCAACTGCCAATCTGCTTTAAAACGACTCACACCGCTACCTGGTGTATAATCAGCATCATGCTGATCACAATATTCTGTTAGACCTAAGTCAGGTACACCAGTGCAACCATTAGCTGCTACTTGTTTTACTGTAACCCAGCGTTGTTGAAACCAGACCATGCCCTTGTGAGTTTTGTTTTTGGCTTGTTGTTTCAGCTTGTTAAATGTCGCCTTCATAACACTCCAGTCATCATTAATATTTTTACAGCTGCTGCACTAACAGATACTATATCCTGTACAGCTTGAGTGGCATCAGAACCATTTATTTTCGTATTTAACTCAACCATAGTCAGTAGTAAATACGACATTTGACGGTCAAATTGAATCAATTGTACCTGAGCGTCCAGGGGCAGCTCACCCCAGTGATGTTCTATAATCCCCCGTGCTCGGGAGTAACTCTCACCGCCTTTGAGGTAAAGCCGTTTAATTTGTTCGGCATTCAGGACAAATTGAGTCAGACTACCTGATTGACTGACCAGTCCATGTATATGTTTTCTGAGCTGCTTTAATTCCATAGCGGTTTGACTGAGAATAGCAATATCTTCAGTATTTAGTTGTTCTAATAATTGAATAACAACCAAATCTGTTGCTTCAAATTGAGTATCAAGCATTTGCAGCGCATCAATAATCGTGGCTGTCTTAATGGCATAATGTTTGCCTTTTTCCAGTTGCTGTGGCTGACAGGCCATTAGCATTAACAATATGATTAGTGTTGCTGCAAAGACAGCATGTTTTAAATAGTTCATAGGGTTTCCTCTAAAATATGATCTGGGAGAGCCTGCCGCTGGTTGCCTAACCAGTTTTGTACGCTAAAATTTGGACAGCTTTTATGCTCATTGACCTGGCGATGACCAATAATATTTTGGGCATCTATGCGCGTGTGCTTCCGTTGCAAAATAAGGGTGAGCTCTTTAAGAGAATCCCATTGTTGTGGAGTAAATTTATTACGCCCAATCAGACAGATACCGATTGAATTAAGATTGTGATGTTTGGCATGAGCACCTGTTTCGTTATCTTGCCGCCCAATTAAAACACTGCCGTTGAGATGTATTACAAAGTGATAACCGATATGCTTCAGATTTGACCACTTAGACAAAGTGGTATTACGATGAAAGCCTCTGCTTTTGTGCCACTGGTCAATATCTTCAGCTGTAAAAATTTTACCATTGGGAGTATCTGCACAATGAATAATAATTTGGTTAATACGTTTTGTGTCTCTGAATTTGCTCATGGCTATAGCATGACGCAAAACCACAGAAATGAAAAAAGGGGAAAAATTTCCCCTGAAGGGTTGTATGGTGGGTC
>Ga0256844_10000388_pt1 | contig 16891 bp, 17 predicted proteins | sample MusselsmetaG_FD_189100 | JGI IMG/M metagenome (GOLD analysis project Ga0256844, IMG submission 189100) | Mussel associated microbial communities from hydrothermal vent at the East Pacific Rise, Pacific Ocean - Mussels | ecosystem: Host-associated > Mollusca > Shell > Unclassified ... | reverse complement strand
ACCAGCATCTTAGCCAGCACCTGGAAGACATTCTCAATCAGACGCGGCGTATCACCACAATTATCCAGTCATTATCCAGTTTTTCCTATAGTGGTAATTACCTCAGCCCACCGAGAAAATCAGTTAATGTTGAGCAATGTGTGGCTTCCGCGATTCATTTTGTCACCCTCAGCCACAGAGCGAAACATCAGTTATTCAACAATCAATGCATGCCTCAGCACTATGTCAGCGGTGATCAACAACAATTAGTACAGGTTTTTGTTAACCTGCTCAATAATGCCTGTGATGCCTCTGACAATAATAAAACGATTTGCATTGAATCCACGCTTCAGCATGATGAAATTATTATTAAGGTCTCCGATCAGGGAAAGGGTATCTCTGAAGATAATAAAAAACGTCTGTTTGAGCCTTTTTTCAGTACCAAAGCTGCCGGTGAGGGTATTGGCCTTGGCCTGTCGATTGTCTACAACATTATTCATGATCATGGCGGTACAATCAAAGTCATGGATAATATGGTGTTCATTCATCATAAAAAGATCCATCAGGGCAGTGTATTTTCAATTAATCTACCACGATGTCTGGATAATAAAACCGAAAGAAAACAGGTTACAATAAATGAATAATATTTTAGTTATCGATGACGAAAAACTTATTCGTGAATCACTCAAAAGGTTACTGGAAAAGAACAATTATCAGGTCAATGTTGCTGAGTCAGTGGAAGATGCCATGCACTTGATTACTGCTCATGGCTTTGACTTAATTTTAACGGATCTGCGTCTGCCCGGCGCACCGGGAACACATCTCATTGAACAATATAATGACATCCCTATTATCATCATGACCAGTTATGCCAGTATCAGCTCAGCGGTGGAAGCAATGAAGTTAGGGGCTATAGATTATATTGCCAAGCCCTTTGATCATGCTGAATTACTACTCATAATACGACGTATTTTAAAAGAACGTAAATTAACACTGGAAAATAGTGCCCTGAAAAAAGAACTGGCCAAGGATTTTACCATTAATGGTATGATCGGCGACTGTCCTGCCATGCGCGATGTCAATAACCGAATTCACAAAGTCGCGCCTATGAATACTTCTATTCTAATTTTAGGCGAAACGGGAACCGGCAAAGAACTGGTTGCCCGTGCCATTCATCAATTTTCTGAGCGTCATAGCTCCGCAATGATCAGTATCAATTGTGCCGCAATAGCAGAAAATCTAATTGAGTCAGAACTCTTTGGCTACAATAAAGGTGCATTTACCGGAGCCGACAAAGATCATCCAGGGTTAATTGAAGCCGCCGAAGGGGGTACCCTTTTTCTTGATGAGATCGGTGAACTATCACTTGAAGTACAAGCGCGTCTGCTGCGGGTTTTACAGGAAAATGAAGTACGCCGAGTGGGCTCCACTCAGTCAAGAAATGTTGATATTCGGCTTATTGCTGCCACCCATAAAAACCTGCCGCAAATGGTCGAAGACAAGTTATTTCGCAGTGATCTGTATTTTCGCCTTAATGTATTTGATATTTGCCTGCCGCCGCTGAAAGAACGGGGCGAAGATATTGTTAAACTGGCAAATCACCTGCTCGAAGAGATCGTTAAAAAGATGGCACATCAAAGTATTCACTTAGCGCCCGAGGTGGTGAAAAAATTTCAACACTATTGCTGGCCGGGTAATATACGAGAAATGCAAAATGTGATTGAACGAGCGCTCATATTAAGTGAAGGTGATGAAATAACACTTGAGCAGATTTCCCTGTTCAAAGAAAATGACACTGCGACACAAGATAATAATATTCTCCAACAAAACCAGAGCATAGAAAAAAGCAAGCCTGATACTCTGTCATTAGATGAATACTTTGTTCATTTTCTCAAGGAAAACAAACAGCAGACAGAAACCCAGTTAGCCAAACAACTGGGCATCAGTCGTAAAACCCTATGGGAAAAACGCAACCGCCTTAATATCCCCAAAAAACCCCGTTCAGCTTAATATCAGGCAAGATAGGAAAGCATCAGATTCTTTCACGCTGAGCTAACGTTTAAATGGCTCTCCTGTCTTTATCTCTTTGCGCTGATATTATTAATTTCCAGCGAAAAAAGTGCCAACTCTCCTGATTTTTTAAACTGGAAATTATTTTAATGACTTGAAAAACACTGATGGATACTAAAAAGTTTGTTTATTAGTCAAGTTTTAAGTTATATTGCCGATAAATTCTGTATCCTAAACCTTTCTTGTAGTACCTAGTATTTTCGGGAGTTTTTAATCATATGCTGACCATTAAACAAAAATTTATCTTAGCGGGCACATTATCTTTTTTATCCATGATTGGCCTATTGTTTTTAAGCCAGTATACCACGCAGAAATTGAAAAAATTTAATACTGTCAGTCTGGAAATTGCTCATATTGAAGCAGACATGCTACTCCTAAGACGCAACGAAAAAGACTTTTTAGCACGCAACAATTTAAAATATACTGAAAAATTTGAAAAAAACTTTGCCTTATTGGTTAATCAGCCACTTAAGCGGCTCTCCTCAGCGGTACAAGATGTCAATCTCGACACTGCTGCTGTTAATTCCATGAAAGTATCCTTTCATCAGTATAAAAAAAGCTTTACTGAACTGGTTGCTATTCAGAAAAAAATCGGACTGAATCCCAAAGATGGGCTTTATGGTCTGCTTCGTGATGCTATCCATCAGGTTGAGGAACAGATTAAAACAGTCAATAACCAGCACCTCAGAGCCGACATGCTAAAACTGAGACGTAATGAAAAAGATTTTATGCTGCGCCTTGATCTGAACTACCAGAAAAAGTTTGAGCATAATATCACTGTATTCATTAAAACGCTTAATAACAGCGATCTGCCGGACACTACCAAGGAACAATTACTCAGTGGAATTAAGCTCTATCAAACCAGGTTTACTACTTTTGTTAATCATACCAAAATCAAAGGATTGACTGCTAAAGATGGTTTATTAGGGGTCATGCGTTCCAGCGTTCACAATAGTGAGGGCATCCTCAGTAAATTATCTCAGGATTTAAATACCGTGATTGAGCACGAAGTTGGCAATCTGGACCGCTTTGTTATGACGACCAGTAGTATTGGCTTAATACTGGCTCTAAGCGTCGTAATAGTCATGATATGGCTGGCAAGAGGTATATTAACTCCCATGAAAAGTCTCGCTCGGACAATGGCTAAAGCCACAACAGAAAATGACTTGTCTTTAAGAGTTAAGATCAACTCAAAGGATGAAATTGGCCAGACAGGCCAGGCTTTTAATACCATGTTGGAACGTTTTCAGACCATCATTTTTGAAATCAATAAGTCAGCACAGCAAATAAATAAAACTTCTGATGAATTATCCAGCATTACCCGTGAAACGAATGAGGGTTCACAGGCACAACAGCAACAAACATCTCTGGTCGTCTCTGCCATGGCGCAAATGAGAAATTGTGTGCAGGAAGTAGCGCAAAATGCTGCTGAAGCCGCGGTATTTACCACTGAAACCAAAGAAAAATCCTCTCAGGGTGCAGACATTGTAAAAAGTGCAGCAAAAACCATTAATGTACTTTCTACTGATATTTTAAAAGCAGCTGATGCCATTAAAAAAGTAGAGGATGACAGCGAGCAGATTGGCTCAGTCTTAGCTGTTATCCGCGGTATTGCTGAGCAAACCAATTTACTGGCGCTCAATGCAGCGATTGAAGCTGCAAGAGCTGGCGAACAAGGCAGGGGGTTTGCTGTGGTCGCTGATGAAGTCAGAACACTTGCCGGACGTACCCAGGAAGCCACCCAGGAAATTCAGCAAATGATAGAAACGCTGCAGTCCGGTTCAAAAAATGCAGTGATACTCATGGAAACCAGCCAGAGTCAAACTAATAATGGCGTACAGCAAACATCTGCCGCAGGTGAAGCAATATCAGGGATTGTTAATTCAGTAGAAAATATTGATGATATGAATACCATGATTGCTACATCGGCAGAAAGGCAAAGTACGGTAGCAAAGGATATTAATGTAAATATTGAGGCCATAAATGACATTTCTCTTAGCCTGTCACAAAAGGCTGACCAAACCGCTTATGCCAGTGACAATCTGGCTCAATTAGCAGTTGCTCTTAATGAGCTGATTATAAAATTTAAAGTGTAATATGCCTTTCTTCTGATCTCATCAGCTATTGCAAACATTATTTTTATATCAATAATACGTTTTGCAAATAAAATAAGCTGGCACACTATAGCTTTATATCCTGCTATTGCTATACTGCAGGGTATTCAAGTGTTGATTCCCTGTCATTGAGAAAATTCGGGAAAATACTTTGTCTTTTGCATATAATGCAAATTCCGCGTGCAAAAAAATAATAATACCCGGTTCAGTGCTAGTTATAGCAATATTTTATTACTTTCATACGCCTTGTTTTTAGGTCTTTACAATCATAGAAGCGTAAACAATCATGAAACAAAGCCTGTGCAGATTTATTATCTCAACTTTTCTGATTCTCAATACCTGTATATCTTATGCAGCAAGCAGCACTGCTGCAGATTCCACTCAGCATGAGGTCAAAATAAAAAAAATTATATGGACCGGATGTGGGATAACCAAAAAAGCCTTTATGGCAGATATTGCCTCCGCTTATAAAAAAAAATTTGGCGTAGAAATTGAGCTTAAAGGCGGGGGAGCAACAAAAGGCATTCGTGACACCAAAGCAGGGATTTCACACATAGGCGGTACCTGCAGAATACCAATGCATAACCCTGCAGAAGAAAGCATGCTGTTAAAATTAATACTGGTCGCCTGGGATGCACTGGTAGTGATTGTACATAAAGACACACCAATTAATAATATCAGGAAACAGGAACTTGTCGATGTTTTAACCGGTGAAATTAAATACTGGAGAGAATTATCCGGCTGGCAGGGTGCTGCAAAAAGCAGCAGAAAAATTAATTTACTGACCCGTGGCTCAAAAATTTCAGGAGTAGGTTTTACCCTGAGAAAAATCCTGTTTCACAATATTTATCAGGATTTCGACTCACAACGTGTTTACCCATCATCAGGGCCATTGGAAAAAGCAATTGAAAAAGAGCCCTATTCTTTTGCTGTTACCGGCATATCCAGTGCCCGCAAAAGAGATCTTAAAGTACTCAATTTAAATGGCATTACACCGGATTATAAAACCATTAAAGCTGGTAACTACTTCATGTACAGGCCTTTGTACCTGACCTATACTTCTTTGTATAAATTGCCAAAAAGTGAAAAAAGAGAGGTTAAGCGTTTCCTTACATTTATTAAAAGTGATGAAGCCGCACAAATCATTAAAGCCAATGGCGTAGTACCATTTAAGGAAGGCTTTCATCTTGTCAGGCAGCGCCAGGACATCTTTGGCAATTAACAAGCCTGCTCAGATAATAAACTTAGAGATCGGCAGGTTCAGTTTATAGCAAAAACGCTGTTCTCTGATATACTAACAGCCACTCTGACAATCACTGATAGTGAGTTCAGGATTTTAAATTAAAATCCGGAAGATTGGCATTGGCAATATACTGCAACACAAAACCACAGCTAAGAAAGAAAAAAATACTGGCCAGAACACTGGCAAAAATGGGATCCTGTGTCCCATGATCAGCATTCCAGATAAAAGCAAAAACACCTGCTGCAACAGACATTAAATAACAGAATACAGAAAAAAAGAGGGAAATTTTCTGACCCAGTTTACGTTGTTTCTTCATAAACAAAAATACTCTATCAACAAAAATGATAATTTAGCATGTTAGCTGCTATTTAGCCATTGATATAAGATAAGTCAGCAGACATTATCCAGACTGTTACTATAAGTAACAAATAGACTTTCATAATAAAATATAAACATTCCATATCTGAAGTAGTTGATTGATTTTAAAAACTTTTTAATAATTGGTCTTAAAATTGCCTGCTCACTAACATCTCAACAGAATGATAACAACAAAAACAATATTGATTGCTAATGACTGAAACTTCAATGCTACTTAAGCCAACAATTAATTTTTTGCACCATTATCAGCCATTCAGTGAAATGTCAGCCATTCATCAGGAATACCTGGCCATGCATTTAGAGCAGGTCTTTTTTGCTGAAAAAGATATCATTCTTAGTGCACAAAGCGGCAGAATAGAATATCTTTACATAATAAAAAGTGGCCAGGTTAAACTTAATAGTCTGGCGCAACAAAAGCCACTTCAATTATTCAACCCAGGAGAATGTTTTCCTATTGATAGCCTGTTGAACAAACAAACTGTTGACACTTCCTATAGTGCCGTCAAAAGCACCATTTGCTATAAATTAAAATATCAGCACTTTGAGTATCTCATGCAGCAAAGTAATACCTTTCGTCTTTTTATTGCTCCATTTAATCAGCACAATAAGCCCAATGAATGATCTAGACAACACACTTGAAATAGCACAACTAAAGCAAAAAATTAGCGCTTTGCAGCAGCAATTGCACTATAGCCATCAACGTCTGGCTGAATGTCTCAAAAAACATACCCTGGAAGCTGAGCCAGCAATAGTTCCAACGACACAAAAAACAGTACAAAATGAAGTCTATGCCCTGGTTAATATCTGCGATGCCAACTGGTCATCCATTCCTGCAGGCATCTTTTACCATGCTGAACAGGAAATAAAACTTGATGCCTTTGAAATGCTCAGCACACCCATTACTTTTGACATGTACGATCGCTTTTGTGCTGCTAATAATCAACAGCCCCCGGGGGACAATGGCTGGGGTAGAGAAAACCGTCCCGTAATCAATGTCAATTATCAAAATGTCATTGATTATATTGACTGGTTATCCGAGCGAACAGGCTGGAATTGTCTATTACCTTCAGAACAACAATGGGAATATGCCTGCCGCGCTGGCAGCATTACTCACTACTGGTATGGCGATACTCCTGACCCGAGAATGATGGTCATGGGTACAGGTAAAACCATGCCAACACCCGGATCACGCCTGGCAAATCCCTGGGATCTGTATGATATGCATGGCAATGTCTGGGAGTGGACATCTTCATGCAAGACTGATGAGTATATTCTCTGTGGTGGCAGCTGGTATAACAAGGCCAACTGGCTAACCAGTAGTGCGCGCAATATTTCCTACCCCAACTTTTGTAATAATAATTGGGGCTTTCGCATTATTCGGCAATGAGTGAAAGTAATGTTGTTACGTTATTACTCACAACATGTTACGAAAAGTAACAAAACATGAATGTCAAACCTAAAATTATAGACTAATCATTTGATTTCTATAATAAAAGCAATATGGCACAATTATCGCAACAAGTTCCATTGCGAATGAGCATAGAAAAACATGATTCTTGAGCATAAAAAATGGTTCAATAGAACCATACTTAAGATAATAATAATGAGGGAAACAGAATGAGTGATAATAAAAATTCAGCAGGCTGGTCACGCCGTGACATAATGAAGGCTGCTGGTGCATTTTCAGCAGCAGGTGCAATGCCAATGTTTTTTAGCCGCGGTGCCTGGGCAGAAAATAATTTTGCCAACAACCCTGGTAAAGCAAAAAGTATTAAACTGGGTTTTAATGTACCACAAACCGGTGCCTATGCAGATGAAGGTGCTGACGAATTACGCGCATTTAAACTGGCAGTCAAACACCTCAATGGTGAAGGTGACGGCGGTTTAATGCAAACCATGAAGCCTTTACATCTTAAAGGTAATGGTGTGTTAGGCAAAAAAGTTGAGTATGTCACTGGTGATACACAGACCAAATCTGATGCTGCACGTGCTTCTGCCAAGCGTATGATTGAGAAAGATGGTGTTATCATGTTTTCCGGCGGATCATCTTCAGGTGTGGCTATTGCGGTACAGTCTCTGGCCCAGGAAATGGGCGTCGTCTTTATGGCCGGCCTGACCCATTCAAACGATACTACCGGTAAAGACAAGCGTCGTTATGGTTTCCGTCATTTCTTTAATGCCAAAATGTCCGGTGCTGCACTGGGACCTGTATTGAAAAAAGAGATGGGTACTGATCGTAATGCCTACCATTTGACAGCTGATTATACCTGGGGCTGGACACAGGAAGAATCCATTAAAGAAACCACTGAAGCATTGGGCTGGAAAACGGTTAAAACAGTTAAAACGCCTGTCGGTGCCGGCGATTTCTCCCAGTATATTACGCCTATTTTAAATTCCGGTGCAGATACCCTGATTCTGAACCACTATGGTAAGGACATGATTAACTCTTTAACTCAGGCCATTCAATTTGGCCTCAAAGATAAAGTCGTTAATGGCAAAACGTTTGAAATTATCGTGCCTTTATACTCTCGTCTGATGGCACAGGGTGCGGGCAAGAATCTTAAGGGCATTCTGGGTACAACTAACTGGAACTGGGCACTGAAAGATAAGGGTTCACAAGCCTTTGTTAAATCCTTTGGTTCTGAGTATGGCTTCCCCCCTTCACAGGCAGCTCACACCTGTTATGTACAGACCTTATTATATGCCAATGCCTGTGAAATGGCCGGCACATTCTACCCGCCTGAAGTTATTAAACAATTAGAAGGCTTTAAATTTGACGGCATGGGCAATGGTGCCACAGAATACCGTGCTGAAGATCACCAGTGCTTCAAAGATGTTCTGGTGGTACGTGGTAATGAAAACCCTACCAGCCAGTTTGACCTGCTGGAGATTGTTCAGGAAGTACCTCGTTCTCAGGTGGAATATGATGCCAAGATCTTTGGTGGTGAATTAGGACCTTATAAAGTTTAACACAAACGTATAAGGTCTCCTGGTCAGAGCTGATATCACCCAGGGAAAGGGCAGTACAGAAGCATATTCTGTACTGCTTTTTATTCATTGGCTCCATTAATAAGAGCTGCTCCATAAGGTTTCTGTTACCGGCAAAGTCTTTATGAATACGTTCTTTTTTATTAATCATCAAATCAATTAAAGTAGAATAATAATGGATGCAATCTTTCTGCAAATACTCAATGGGCTGGATAAAGGGGGTGCTTATGCCCTCATTGCACTCGGCCTGACCCTGGTATTTGGCACACTTGGGGTCGTCAACTTTGCACATGGTGCATTATTTATGCTAGGTGCTTTTTGCTCCGTCACTTTTCAGAAGTTACTAACCATATCAAAACTGGTTAAAGATGAAAGTATTACTTTTTTCGATGCCTATAAGGAAATTCCCTACCTGGAAATCTGGTGGGGTGATTTTGGCCGCGGTATTATCGACTATTCCGTCCCCTTATCCATTTTGTTTGCTATTCCGGTAATGCTGATCATTGGTCTGATAATGGAACGTGGTCTGATACGCCATTTTTACAAACGAACCCATGCCGAACAAATTCTGGTCACTTTTGGTCTGGCCATTGTCTTACAGGAAGTGGTTAAATCTTTTTTCGGCGCCAACCCTATTCCCACACCCGCCCCTGAAATTCTCTCCGGCAGCGCCCCTATTGGAGTGTTAATTGGCCTGGGTGAATCCGTTGTTTATCCCTGGTGGCGACTGATTTATCTGGCATTTTCTGCCGTTATTATTTCTGCTGTGTTTGCTTTTTTAAATTTCACTACCTTTGGTATGGTGGTACGTGCAGGCATGATGGATAGAGAAACAGTGGGACTACTGGGCATTAATGTTGAACGGCGTTTTACCATTGTTTTTGGCCTTGCCACAGTAGTCACTGGTCTGGCAGGTGTTATGTATTCACCCATATTACCCCCTGATTATCATATGGGTATGGACTTTCTCGTGCTCTCCTTCGTAGTCGTGGTTGTCGGTGGCATGGGCTCACTGGGTGGTGCAGTTGCTGCCGGCTTTTTATTGGGTATTTTGCAGTCATTTGCTTCGATGAATGAAGTGAAATCCATTTTCCCGGGTATTGACCAGATCATTATTTATCTGGTGGCAGTAATTATCCTGTTGGTTAAGCCTCGAGGCTTAATGGGGCGTGAAGGGGTAATGGAGGACTAATTATGAAAACACCTAGCATCAAACAGGACATTATCGTCATGCTGATATTTTCAGCAGTGATTCTCACTATGCCATTCTGGCTTGCTCCTCTGGGCGCCGGCTATCCGGACTTGCTACAAAAATTTGCCATCTTTGGTATTTTTGCTATCGGCTATAATATTTTATTTGGTCTAACCGGCTACTTATCATTTGGCCATGCCGCCTTTTTAGGCGTCGGCTCTTATACCGCTGTCTGGTCATTTAAACTGCTGACCATGAATGTCCTGCCGGCCATTATGTTCAGTGTGCTGCTCTCAGGTTTATTTGCTGCCCTGATCGGTTTTATCAGCCTGCGACGCTCGGGCATTTACTTTTCTATTCTGACCCTGGCATTTGCCCAGATGTCCTATAATCTGGCCTACTCCGTTTTAACACCGATTACCAATGGTGAAACCGGACTGCAATTAGCCAAGAGTGATCCCCGAATTATTGATCGTCTGTTTTCAGATGCCTCGGCAGGCTTACCGTCTACCTCCTTTTTTGGTCTGGAAATGAGCGGCTATTCAGGTTTTTATTTCTGTGCGGTGCTATTAATTATTGCATTTTTTATCTCACAGAGAATTTTTCATTCACCTTTTGGTATTAAATTACAAGCCATTAAATCCAATCAAACACGGATGAAATATACCGGCTATAACACCAAACCTTATTTACTCAGTGCCTTTGTTATCTCCGGTATGTATGCCGGCCTGGCCGGTGCATTAATGGCAGCAACTGATCCGCTGGCCGGTGCCGAACGTATGCAATGGACCGCCTCAGGTGAAGTGGTACTGATGACTATTCTCGGTGGCGTAGGCACACTTATCGGCCCCATGTTAGGGGTAGGAATTATTAAATATTTTGAAAATATTTTCTCCGCTTTAAATGATCAGGCACTGCATGAGGTGTTTTCTTTTATGCCTGACTGGCTAGCCAATATTAGCGTTGCCATTACCTCTCCTTTTGTCGGTAACGGTTGGCATATGACGCTGGGCGCATTATTTGTACTCATCGTAGTGTTCCTGCCCGGCGGCATAATGGAAGGTCTCGGCATTATAAAAAAACGTTTCAGCAAAAAAACTGTCAAAGCCGAACACTAAACAAGGACAAAACACATCATGAGTAATATATTATTAAAAATTGATAATGTGCAAAAATCCTTTGGCGGTCTAAAAGCCTTAAGTGATCTGCACCTGGAAGTTGAAGAAGGTAAGGTACACGCCATTATTGGCCCTAATGGAGCGGGCAAATCAACAATGTTGAATGTTTGTATTGGTCGTTTGGCACCTGATAGTGGTACGGTTACCTTTAATGGCCATAATATGATAGGCAAAGAACCTCACGAAATTAATCAGGCCGGTATTTCACGGGTATTTCAAACACCCGAAATCTTTCCTGATCTCAGCGTATTGCAAAATGTTATGATACCGGCTTTTGCCAAGCGTGAAGGTTCATTTAAATTTAATATGTTTCGCAGTCTGTGTAATGAGACTGAGGTTAATGATGAAGCCCATCATATTCTGGAAGACATTGGTTTAATTGGACAATTAGATGAACATGCCGGCAGTATGTCCCGTGGTGATAAACGTCGTCTGGAACTGGCTATGTGCCTGGTACAACATCCCAAACTATTACTGCTGGATGAACCCACCGCAGGTATGGCACGACATGACACCAACAAAACTATTGAGTTATTAAAAAAAATTAAAGAGCGAGGCATGACTAAAGTTATTATTGAACATGATATGCATGTTGTTTTCAGTGTCGCTGATCATATCTCAGTATTAGCTCAGGGTACTATTATTGCCTCCGGTACCCCTGATGAAATTCGTGGTAACCCAAAAGTTCAGGAAGCCTATTTAGGTGGAGCACATTTATGAGTCATACAGATAATACTCCCTCGGAGCATGTACCCGTCGCACCACAAATATCCAATACTGGTAACTCCCCCGCATTTTTTTCTGTCTGGGATATTCATTCCTATTATGGTGAGAGCTATATTGTTCAAGGGGTCAGCTTTGATGTCAGAGAAGGTGAAATTATCGCTCTGTTAGGACGCAATGGTGCTGGAAAAACATCCACTTTACGCTCTATTGCCCGTGCTTCATCACCGGAGCTCAAACATGGTGAAATCTGGCTTGATCACCAGCCTATGCACAAAATGAAATCCTATCAGGCGGCACAGCATGGTGTTGCACTGGTGCAGGAAGATCGCTGTATTATTCCTGGCCTGACGGTAGAAGAAAATTTAAAACTGGCTCAGATTGAAGAGCCAGTTGGCTGGTCCATTGAGCGAATTTACGAGCATTTTCCCCGTCTTGGGGAACGGCGTAATCAAATTGGCATTACCCTCTCAGGTGGTGAACAGCAAATGCTGGCCGTTGCCAGAGCTTTAGCCAGAGACATTAAGCTATTATTACTGGATGAACCCTATGAAGGTCTGGCTCCGGTAATTGTACATGAGATTGAACGCATTCTGGACAGTATTAAAAAACTGGGCATTACGACAATCATTGTTGAACAAAATGCCATTGCTGCCTTGCGTCTGGCTGATCGGGCCATTATTCTCGATATGGGTCTGGTCGTTTTTGATGGTCTGGCTCAGGATGTGCTGGATGATGAAGACTTAAGACAGCAGTATTTAGCTATTTAATAGCTTTGCACACGTTGAGCATTGAGCAAATGATGTTAATAACTGCTGTCCCGCTTATGAAGCTTTCTTTAGTAGAAAAGCCATTCGCTATTTGCACAAAGATATACCGGACAAAGCCTACTTCTGTGCACATAAAAAGTCACTCAAACATGTTATACTGAGCGACATTTTCAGCTGCGAGCCAGATTATGGGAGCAATAGTCGTTTTGGTTTTATCCCGGATCAATCAGACAATTTCAGCCGAACATGGCTTACTTTTATGCATCCGTTTATAACTCAGCTGATAGTTGCTGGATTTATATTCGCCTGCAGCAATATTCTGGCAGCAGACATTCATATTGCTGTTGCCAGCAACTTCACTATTCCCCTCAAAGTCATTAGTCAAAAATTTACTAAATCCACCGGTCATAAAGTGCTTATCATCTCTGGTGCCACGGGCAAACATTATGCACAAATACGCAACGGCGCACCTTTTGACCTGTTCTTTGCCGCTGACAAAAAAAGACCGGAACTACTGGAAAAACAGGGACTAATCCAGAAAAACAGCCGTTTTACCTACGCCATCGGTAAGCTGGTTTTATGGAGCCCGCAAACACAGCTCATCAAAAAGTCTGCACAGGTACTTTATAATGGTCAGTTTCAATATCTGGCCATCGCCAACCCTAAATTGGCACCTTATGGCAAAGCCGCTCAGCAGGTATTGCAAAAAAAGGGACTATGGCAGGCATTACGTCCACGCATGGTGCGTGGTGAAAATATTGGCCAGACCTTCCAGTTTGTCAAAAGTGGCAATGCTCAGCTGGGCTTTGTCGCTTTATCACAAATACAAAATCCACAGCAGATAGTCCGTGGCTCCATCTGGAAAATAGCAGATTCACTTTATGATCCCATTGAACAACAGGCTGTTTTACTGACTGATAACAAAGCCGCTCAGACTTTTGCTGCCTATATCCAGCAAGCAGACATACAACAATTAATTCATCTCTATGGCTATGGCACACAATAATGTTCTCCTCAGATGATTTAGCAGCATTATGGATCACCCTGAAGCTGGCGGCCTTCACCACAATTATCCTATTGCTTATCGGCACACCACTGGCATGGTGGCTAGCCCGCACCCGCTGGCGCTTTAAATTTTTTATTGAGGCCGTGGTTGCCCTGCCTCTGGTATTACCTCCTACAGTACTGGGCTTCTATCTGCTCATTGCTCTGGGTCCACATGGCCCCATCGGTGGCTTTATGCAGGCTATAGGCGGGCAGCCGCTGGCATTTACCTTTGCCGGACTGGTTATTGGCTCAGTTTTTTACTCCATGCCCTTTGTCGTTCAGCCTTTACAAAGTGCCTTTAGCGCCATTGGTGAAAGACCGCTTGAAGTTGCAGCAACACTGCGGGCATCCCCGCTGGATCGTTTTTTTACTGTGGCCGTACCACTGGCACGACAGGGATTTTTAACTGCCATTGTGCTCGGATTTGCTCACACCCTGGGGGAATTTGGTGTCGTATTAATGATTGGCGGCAATATTCCCGGCAGTACTCAGGTACTCTCAATTGCCATCTATGATCATGTAGAGGCACTTGAATATACCCAGGCACACTGGATTTCCGGCAGCTTACTGCTCCTGTCATTTATTATGCTTATCAGTGTTTATGCCCTCAACCGTCACTTTATGGTCAAAAAAGCATGAGCATTGAGCTTAAATTTAATATCCATCGGGGTGACTTCATGCTCAATATCGAGCTGAGCATTCCTAAGCGAGGTATTACTGCATTATTCGGTCCCTCCGGTTGTGGTAAAACGACTTTATTGCGGGCTATCGCCGGACTGGAAAGCAGCCATGACAGCTACCTTAAAATCGGACATACGATATGGCAGGATAAAAACTCTAATCTGCCGGCTCATCAGCGTCCTGTGGGTTATGTCTTTCAGGAGCCCAGTCTGTTTAGCCACCTCAATGTTCAGGCTAATCTGGAATACGGAATCAAGCGGACACCTGCCAGTGGTCAGAAAATTTCTCTGCAACGAGCGATAAAACTGCTGGGCATAGAGCATTTACTGCAGCGCAAAACACATCAGCTCTCCGGTGGTGAACAACAGCGGGTGGCCATTGCCCGTGCACTGGCAGTCAATCCGGCCATACTATTACTGGATGAGCCCATGGCAGCTCTGGATATGCAACGAAAACAGGAAATCATGCCTTATCTGGAGTCATTACATCAGGAACTGGATATTCCCATTATCTATGTCAGCCATTCTCGTGATGAAGTGGCCCGTCTGGGTGATTATCTGGTGCTGATGGATAAAGGCAGGATAAAGGCCACTGGAAGTGTGGCTGACATATTCACCCGACTGGATATTCCTTTAGCACATGGCCCGGATACCAAAACCGTGGTGGAGGCTAAGGTCAGCCACTATGATGCTGAATTTTCACTCAGTTATCTGGATTTTTCGGGAGGACGTTTTGCGGTCACCAGTAAGCCTTTGCCTATAGGTCACAGCGTTCGCTTACAGTTCTTTGCCCGTGATGTCAGTATTACCCTGCAGCACCAGCAGCAGACCAGTATTTTAAATATATTTGCCGCCACCATTGATGCAATGCTTGAAGAAGGGGATGCTCAGCTGACGCTGCGCCTGATGATCGGCAGCACCGCTGTGCTGGCTCGCATTACCCGAAAATCAGCATATGAACTTGGGCTACAGACAGGCAAACAGGTCTACGCTCAGATTAAGAGTGTGGCATTACTGCGTTAGCAACTGTTCATCTCTCAGGCTCGGAGTCAAATAGCTATAGCCATTTGACTCCGAGCCATAAGACAAAGATAGTGCTAAGTGACTACTTTAAATCTTTTATCAACACAATCGCACCACGTAAATCACCTGGATGATAGCCGCGTGCCATATCATTAGGGTATAGTTTAGTTAATTTTGCTTCCACCGCAGGCAACGCTTTTTCACCATGACAATGCAGGCAGGGCTTGCTGACACCCATTGCTTTCATATAACGAAACTGCTGTTTACCATTCACCTCAACAATTTCACTAAATTCCATTTTTTTCAGGCCCTCGCCCTTACTCTTACGCTCAGCAAACTGCTGCAGTACTTCTTTCTGCCAGGCCGTAGGGGCATTATTAGCATTGCGTAGCTTTAATGAGGTTCTGCTTAGTGTGACTCCGTTTTCTTTACTGGCAGTTTCAGTAATATCAATGGCTTTTTCATTACATACCTGAATAGCATTCACCGGGCCGCCTTTTTTCATAGCTGCCTTAAGCTCACCTTTGAGACCTTTAACAAATTTCTGGATAATCTGATGGCTTTCCTGCAGCAACTCATCCTGAGTCTGTGTCGCAAAGGAAATGCCCGGAGCCAGTAAAACAGCTGATAAAAATAAAGGAAGTCTGATAGTTTTCATTGTTATAACCTATTAAGATGTAAAAGTAGTGCGAATTATCTATAATGACTGCCACTGCAATCAGTGATTATTGTTACATAAAGCAGTCTTTTTAGTATAGGAATAATAATGAAAATCTGGGTTGATGCAGATGCCTGTCCGGTAGTAGTTAAAGATATTTTATTTCGTGCGGCTAAACGCACCCAAATACAAGTAATTCTGGTTGCCAACCAGCCATTAAAAGTCCCGCTATCTGATTTTATTAAAACCGTTCGAGTAGCACCCGGCTTTGATGTCGCTGACAATGAAATTGTTAAACGCCTCAACAGCGGAGATCTGGTTATTACCAGCGATATCCCACTGGCGGCTGAAGTGCTGGAAAAGGGTGCTCATGCACTTAATCCACGAGGCGAACTTTATTCCACCAGTACCATTAAATCCATTTTAAATATGCGTGATTTTATGGATACATTACGCAGCAGCGGTATACAAACCGGTGGACCAGCACCACTTAGTCAGAGTGACAGACAGAATTTTGCCAACCATCTTGACCGGTTTTTAACACAGCAGATAAAATAAATTTAGTGGTTCAAGAACTGAATTTCTGCATTAAAACGGCTCTTTAAAAAAGCTTGATCTGTATCATAAGCAAAATAAGTAATAATATTTTTATCATCTGCCACTGCTATACTGAAAGTATATTTCATGAATTTTCCCTTGCTGAGGAATAATCATAATGTACTGTAAAAAACTTTATAAACTGATTTTTCTATTGTCTCTTTCTATTATTTTCCTGCCCAATTTTGTTAATGCTCATGATCTGCCCGAAATAAAAAAAGCCGGTGTGCTACGCCATTTAGGTGTACCCT
>Ga0256844_10000387_pt1 | contig 16896 bp, 21 predicted proteins | sample MusselsmetaG_FD_189100 | JGI IMG/M metagenome (GOLD analysis project Ga0256844, IMG submission 189100) | Mussel associated microbial communities from hydrothermal vent at the East Pacific Rise, Pacific Ocean - Mussels | ecosystem: Host-associated > Mollusca > Shell > Unclassified ... | reverse complement strand
GGATGAGTTTATTTAATTCCCACGCAACCAAGTATGAAAGCGTTCTATCCAAGCTAACATTTTTTCTGGTTTATGTGCGCGTTTCCATTCTCCTGCTACATATTTATTCGATTCTGCTAATGTTGGGTAAATGTGAATTGTCCCTAAAATCTTATTTAGTCCTATTCCCCATTTCATTGCTTGCACATATTCTGCAATTAAATCTCCTGCATGGTGTCCTACAATGGTTACACCTAGTATTTTATCTTTACCTGGTTGAGTCAGAACTTTTATAAATCCATGTGCTTCTTCATCTGCTATGGCTCGATCTAAATCGTTAATTCCATATTTAGTTACTTCATAATCAATCTCTTGGCGTTTGGCTTCTTGTTCATTTAACCCTACTCGTGCTACTTCTGGATCAGTAAATGTTGTCCAAGGAATTACGGTGTAATCTACTTTAAATTTTTTGAATGCTCCAAATAGCGAATTTACGCTGGCATACCAAGCTTGATGTGCGGCTGTATGTGTAAATTGATAAGGCCCTGCTACATCGCCACAGGCTGAAATTGTAGGTATATTGGTTCTCATGTGTTCGTCTACTTCTACAGTTCCACGCGAAGTTAAAGCTACTCCGAGTTCTTCTAATCCAAAACCTTTTGTATTAGCTGTGCGTCCTACTGCTACTAATATTTCATCAAATGGTACAATAACTTCTTTTCCTTCATGTTCACAAATAAGCTGTTTTTCGCTATTCTTTTGTTCTACACGCAAAGCTTTATGCCCTGTTAGGAGTTCAATCCCTTCTTTAATAAATTGTGTTTGGACAATATCTATAACATCTGCATCTTCTCGCATTAAAATATGTGATGCCCGTTGAATTTGAATAACTTTTGCTCCGAATCGGACAAAGGCTTGAGCTAATTCACAACCAATTGGCCCTCCACCTAAAACTAGTAAACGTTTGGGCAAAATTCTTAGATTCCAAATTGTATCAGAAGTATAATAACCTGCTTCTTCTAAGCCTGGTAATGGTGGTACAAAGGGCCGTCCTCCGCTGGCGATAATAATATTACGGGTGGTTATTTCTTTTCCTTTGACGCTGACTGTATATGGTGAAGTAATCTTTGCTTCTCCTTGAATACAATCTACGCCTAATTTTGTGAAGCGTTCCACAGAATCATGTGGTTCTACTGTTTTAATCACTCGCTGAACACGTTCCATCACTTCTGCAAAGTCAAAATCGACGCTGGCACTTTTAAAGCCATATTCTTGAGCGCGTTTGTTATAAGATAACATTTTGGCTGAACGCAATAGGGCTTTACTAGGAACGCAGCCTGTATTTAAACAATCTCCACCCATTTTATGTTTTTCAATCAAAGTCACTTTGGCTTTTACAGCTGCTGCAATATAAGCACTGACTAAGCCACCTGAACCTGCTCCGATAACTACTAAATTTGTATCGAAATGTTTAGGCTTTTTATAATTACGCATGATTTTGCGAGCTTTTATATAGTCCAATATTTTTTTAGCAATTAAAGGAAAAATGCCAAGTAATGCAAAAGAGAAAATGAGGCTAGGTGATAAAATTCCGCTTAAAGATTCCAATTGGGCGATTTGCGTACCTGCATTGACATAAACAATCGTGCCAGCCAACATGCCAATTTGACTAACCCAATAAAATTTCCAAGTTTTAATTGGTGTTAATGCCATGACAAGATTAATCACGAAAAAGGGAAAGGCGGGAACTAGGCGCAATGCTAACAAATAAAACGCTCCATCTTTTTCAATACCGCGATTAATCGGCCCTAATTGCTGCTTAAAGCGTTGTTGAACAAAATCTTTGAATAAATAGCGAGACACTAGGAAAGCTAATGTAGCCCCAATAGTGCTGGCAAATGAGACAATAATAGTACCATTTACCACGCCAAAAATTGCACCAGCGGCTAATGTGAGAATAGTTGCACCAGGTAGGGATAGCCCTGTTACGATGACATAAATAGCCAAGAAAATTAATATAGTTTCCCAAGGATTTAAAACGTAATAATTAATAATATCAGCGCGTTGAGCTTGAAAGCTTTCAAGGCTTAAATATTGTTGTAAATCAAAACTAAAAAAAAGCGTCATCAAAATGGCGATGATGGCGAATAAAATAAGTTTACTTTTTGTCATAAAATTACCTGATGAATGAATTTTTAGAGGAGACCATGCTAATTATAAAAAGCTTTCAATTTTTTATGGTTATTACGTATCAATTTGGAGTGCAAGCTTACCTTGCACTCCTTTGAATTTTAAAATCTGACATTCATTGGTGCATAACTAAAAATCGCATTCAAATGATGAAAAAAGGCATGTTTCGCTTCTTCTTTCCATAATTCTCTGAGTAATTTTGTTACTTGTTTATAGTGTGCGACTTTTTGTGTCAGAGTTGCTGGACTTTTTCCTTTTTCTTTTATCAGTTCTAGCCACAATTGACTTGCTCCCATTATAAAATATGGCCAGGCTTTTTGTACTGAAATTGACCAGCTTTTGTCGCTGGTATCTTCTATATTGGGTTTGTTAAGCGTTTCTGGATTGTCATAACTGTCTCGAATAATCAAGCCTGCTTGCTTTAGCTTTGCCAATATTTGTTCAGATTTGATTTTGGCATAAACACGTTTTGCTGTTTCTGGGGAACTGTAAAATAGAAAGCTGAACTGGTGTCCTGCATTATCTCTTGCTGCTCTTCTGTGAAATCGCCATAAACTTATTTCTTGTTTGAATTGTTCTAAACTAGGAGCTACAATTTCATTGGCTATAAATGCTCCTATATACCAGTCTGGTTCTTTATTTTTCTTGTCCCATTTTATACCAAAACGAGCTGCCCACCATCCATTTTGGGCAGTGCTTGGTAAGTTGTTTGCTGGTTTAGTATTTTGGGGTGGATTGGGAACTAATGGGGATGTTGAACAAGCTGTTATTGTTAGGATAATTATGGATAACAATATGTTTTTCAATAAGTTTTGTGGCATTTAATTGCTCCTTGGAGTGCAAGCTTACCTTGCACTCCTAGTTTTAGTGTTTAAAAAGCCGTTCTTTTTCGCGTTGCCAATCTCTATCTTTTTCGGTATCACGCTTGTCGTAATCTTTCTTACCTTTGCCGATTGCGAATCCTAATTTTGCACGTCCTTTTATCCAATACATGCTAGTTGGTATTAATGAATGTCCTTTACGCTCGACAATTCCTTTGAGTTGATCGATTTCTTTACTGTGTAATAGTAATTTTCGGGTGCGTTGAGGATCAGGGTTTATATGTGTGGAAGCCGTAATCAATGGTGTAATGACTGCATTGAGTAGCCATGCTTCGTCATCTTTTATTAGTACATAAGTATCTCTCAATTGTAAGCGTCCAGAGCGTAGGCTTTTAGCTTCCCACCCTTCTAAAACTATGCCAGCTTCAAAACGTTCTCCTAAAAAATAATCAAAGCCAGCTTTTTTATTCAGTCCAATATTATTGCTGGGGACTTTTGGTTTTTTTTTCATTTGTGAAATTTCCTTGAAATTAAGATCAACTATTGTAGCTGATTAATATTTTGTGGGCAAAACTTGAGATAAAAATTTTTTTCGCTCAAAATATATGTTGTCAATTTTAACTAAGGATTAGTCAATGAATACAGATAAAATTTCTATACATGGTGAATGGTCATCACGTCTAGGCTTTATTTTAGCAGCTACTGGCTCGGCTGTTGGTTTGGGTAATATTTGGAAATTCCCTTATATGGCTGGTGAATACGGGGGCGGGGCTTTTGTAATCATGTATTTGCTTTGTATAGCCTTAATGGGTTTACCTGTAATGATGGCAGAAGTGTTATTAGGTAAACGTGGACGCTCTAGCCCTATTAATACAATGCGAACTCTGGCTAAAGAGATAGGCGCGTCACAATTGTGGCAAATTTTGGGTTGGGCTGGTGTAATCGCTGGCTTTTTGATTTTATCTTATTATAGTGTGATTGGTGGTTGGACTTTGGCTTATATTCCAGAAACCGCCTTTGGTACGTTTTCAGCAGCTATGCCTGAAGGTTTTGTGGACTCAGTATTTAATAATTTGATTGGAAATCCTTTAGCTTTAACCGTTTGGCATACGGTTTTTATAGCAGTGACATTGATAATGTTACTTGGTGGCGTACAGGGTGGATTGGAGCGAGCAGTACGCTTTATGATGCCAGCTTTATTTATTTTGCTGCTGGTATTATTAGGTTATGCTATGAGTACGCCAAAATTTATGGAAGGCGTACATTTTATGTTTGATGTTGATTTTAATAAGTTTTTTTATCCAAAGGGTGATGAGTTCAGTGGAGATGGGCTTTTAGCTGCGATGGGGCAAGCCTTTTTTAGCTTGAGTTTAGGCATGGGAGCTATTATGGTTTATGGAGCTTATTTACCTAAAAAAGTTTCAATCGTGCAAGTAACAGCAATAGTTGTTATAGCTGATACGCTTGTGGCTATTTTAGCAGGATTGATTATTTTTCCTATTGTTTTCAGTAACGGTTTAGAAGCTAATGCAGGCGTTGGGTTGGTATTTAAAACTTTACCAATCGCGTTTGGACAAATGCCTTTTGGTAGTCTGATTGGTGCATTATTTTTTGTATTATTAGCACTAGCAGCGTGGAGTTCAGCAATTTCTCTACTTGAACCAGCTATCGCATGGTTAGTTGAAACTGGTAAATTTACTCGCTTTACTGCGACAATTAGTAGTGGCATAGCGGTTTGGTTAGTTGGTTTGGCGACAGTTTTTTCATTTAATGTGTTGGCAGATTTCAAGCCATTATTCGATAAAACATTATTTGATCAGATTGATTATTTGACTTCTAATATTATGTTACCGTTAGGTGGCTTATTTATCGCCATTTTTGTGGCTTTTCTGATGAAACGTCAAATTGTCACTGAGGAGTTAGGCTTATCAACAGATAGTTTTGGCTTTCAGATATTACAGATCTTGTTACGTTATGTGACTCCATTAGGTGTTACTTTGGTATTTTTAAATGCAATTGGAGTATTTTCGTGACTCGTATTCATAAAACTGCCTTAGTATCCTATAAGGTTGAAGAGATGTTTACTATAGTTAATGGGATTCGTGAATATCCTAAGTTCCTACCTTGGTGCAAATCTATCACTATTCACTCAGAAAGTGCATCAGAAATTGTTGCGACAATAAAAATGGGTGGAGCAGGCTTAGAAAAGGCTTTTACAACGACAAATGTTATTAAAGCGAATAAGCGAATTGAAATGCGCTTACTTAAAGGCCCTTTTAGTCATTTAGCAGGAGATTGGGATTTTCAATCATTAGGAGAAGAAGGCTGTAAAGTATCATTGGATTTAGACTTTCATATATCAAATCCCTTGTTACGCATGAGTTTAGGGCCAGTTTTTTCTAAGATTGCGAATAGTTTAGTAGATGCTTTTGTACAAAGGGCTGAAGAATTATATGGAAACCATTCATATTGAAGTAGCTTATGCGAAACCAGATAAGCAAGTTATTGTTGCTTTAGATCTGCCCTGTGAGACAATTGTAGAACAAGCAATTGAAATTTCAGGACTTTTAAAAAAGTTTAAAGAAATTGAACTAGGCAAAAATAAGGTAGGTATTTTCAGCAAGCCTTGTACATTAAAAACAAAACTGCGAGAGGGAGATCGTGTAGAAATCTATCGCCCCCTGATTGCTGATCCGAAAAAAATTCGTAAACAGCGAGCAGCTCAGGGGAAACGGATGAAAAAAGGGGTATAGGTAACTTGGAGTCCAAAGCTTCAGCTTTGGACTCCAACTATTACAAAATAGGCTCTTGATCTATAGTTGGCAAAGGAGTAGCAGGTTTTTTCTTACGCAGTTTACCAATTTTCACATCACCTTTTATCTTTTGCAGGCGTTTCTTTTTATCAAAAAATAGTGTGATATTACGCTGTTTTCGTTGACCATTACCAGCTTTAAAACTATAAATATAATCCCAACGCTGTTGATGAAATACGTCCCGCAATAACGGAGTACCCATAACAAAGCGTACTTTTTTGGCTGGCATATTCAATTCCAGTTGATCAAGCATTTCTTGAGTGACAACATTTCCTTGTTGAATATCTATCTTATGTACGGAACAAGCCGCTAAAAATAAGCCTAAGAATAAAATAATAATTTTTTGCATATTTTCGTCTAGTTCTAGTTAAAATAATATGGTTTTATAATACACCAATTAAGCCGCCAAAGGAATTTTATGAAAAGTCAAAATCTAAAAAAAGTGGGTTTAAAAGCCACATTACCCCGTTTGCGGATATTGCAATTATTAGAAAGTAGTAAACAACGGCATCTCAGTGCTGAGGATGTATATAAAGCCTTATTGGATGTAGGTGAAGATGTAGGCTTAGCAACAGTTTATAGAGTTTTAACACAATTTGAAGCCGCAGGTTTAGTGATTCGCCATCATTTTGAAAATGGATTATCAGTATTTGAACTAAATCAAGGCAATCATCATGATCATCTGTTATGCGTAAAATGTGGTCAAATCATAGAATTTATTGATGAAACGATTGAAGAACGACAGCATAGCATTGCAAAAAAACATGGTTTTGAAATCACTGATCATTGTTTATATTTGTATGGAATTTGCCCAAATTGCCAAGATAAAAATAGCTAACTAGCCTCTTGATGTTGTTAATTCACAACAAGTATAGATAAACAAAATATCTTAAATTATTGTAAATAAAGAAAAATAACAAATACTGTTGTAAAAATACCAAAAAAAGTATTGCAAATGGAACAATCTTGCCTTATTATGCCAACCACAATTTGATGACAATTTAAAGACAAATTTTTTTGTCATCTCGACTATATGGGGCGAACATAATGAAATTCATAAAAAAATTAGCGACAACACTCGCAATCAGTGGATTATGTCTAAGTGGAGCAGCTCAGGCAGCAGTAACTCAAGTTGAAGGACAAGCAGGTGGTGGTATTGTGCCTTGGGCATTATTATCTAGTGGAAAACCAACCGTTTCTTTTACTTGGGTGGATACAGGTGATTACACTTTGAGTAGTGTGGCATTGCAAGCATCTTTTGCTGATAAGATTGAGTTGTCTTTTGCACGGATGACTTTTGATGCAGGAAATGTCTGTCCTGGTGGCGAATGTATTGGCCAAATTGACATTGATGTCATTGGTGCCAAAGTAAAATTAATGGATATGAATGGTATGATGCCTCAAGTGGCATTAGGTATTCAGTATAAAGAAACAAATGGCAATCAGGCTTTTGATAATTTTCTTAATGGTCAGGGGGCTGATGACAGTGATACTGAAGTTTATGTAGCAGCCACCTCTATAATACCAATTGGTGCGAGAAAATTGCTAGTAAATGGTACCCTCCGTTTTACCAGAGCTAATCAACTTGGTATTTTGGGTTTTAAATCCAAATGGGAAGACGATTATGAAGCGCAATTTGAAACTTCAATTGGCATGTTTCTTAACGATAAAACAGTAATTGGTGTTGAATATCGTATGAAACCAGATAATATCAACGGTTTAAAAGAGCAAGATTGGGGTGATTTGTTCTTTGCTTATTTCCCAACAAAAAATATGTCAATAACGGCAGCCATGGCGTTTTTTGGTGATATTGTAGAAGAAGCTCAGACTGGTGAGACTGGTCGTGATCAACGTGGTTTATATCTGCAAATTCAAGGTAATTTCTAATTTGTTAGATTTTGCTTGAATGGTGATGATTATAAAGCCCTCATTAATTTTTTAATGAGGGCTTTTTTTTTGTGTTTATGGTTTATAATATGGTTTTTTTGAGGAACTATCTAATGCAATTTCAAAAAATACCTGCTGTTTTAAGCAACTTACAATTAGAACTATTAAAACTAGCATATAATTCTATGCGACTTTTTTCATTGGCCAAATACTAGGAATAGGGAGTGTTCGTTGCTCTGACTCAAGATGTTGTATGACATCTTCTGTTACTTCACATAACTCACTATATAACTTAATTGGATCATCTCCATGAATTCCAGTAATTAGATCAGGACATTTTCCAATGTATGTACAATCTTCTTCACTCCATTCTATCCATTTGTGGTAATGATCTATTTCTTTCATGATTTGAGCTCCTCTATAGCTTGTTTTACCTGTTTTTCTTGGTATGGTTTGGCATCATCATTTAATTTACCACTGACAGTTACAGCACCATGATATACTTCATGAGTATATTTACGATGCGAGCCTTTACCAGCACCATAAATTTCATAAAAACCAGCTTTTTTGAGGTTTGTAATAAGCTCCCTAATTTTCTGTGGCATTGTGATTTTCCAGTTTAACCCTAAAACGAAAAACCAAAGCTCTCATTAAAACGCTGTTTAATTTCATCTAGCGTCATAGAATGATTTTGAGTTCCATGATGCTCAATTTTAATCGCGCCCATCAGTGACGCTATCCTACCCGTTGTTTTCCAATCCATTCCGTTCATCAAGCCATACAATAAGCCGCCACGAAAAGCATCACCACAACCTGTAGGGTCTTTGACTGCCGAGACTTTTGCAGGTGGAATGTTATAAATCTCCCCAGCACTGTGAATTACAGCACCCTCACCGCCTTTAGTGATAATCAAGGCTTTTACCCGCTCAGCCACTTGCTTTTCAGATAAACCAGTCCGTTCTTGCATCAATTGCCATTCATAATCATTGACTGTTATCCAAGTCGCCTGTTCAATGAATTTCAATAAATCGTCACCATCAAACATTGGCATTCCTTGCCCTGGATCAAATATAAAAGGAATATCAGCCTCAGCAAATTGTTTGGCATGTTCAATCATACCATCACGCCCATCAGGCGAAACTATGCCAATTGTCGCGTTTTTAGTTTGAGAAACGCTATTTTTATGAGAAAAACTCATCGCGCCTGGATGAAATGCCGTGATTTGGTTATCATCCGCATCTGTCGTAATAAATGCTTGCGCCGTATAACTTTTATCAACTGTAGTGATATGTGTGCGTGGGATACCGCATTTATCCATCCATTCAGCATAAGGGGCAAAATCCGTCCCCACTGTCCCCATAGGCAAAGCTGCGCCACCTAATAGATTCAGGTTATAAGCAATATTGCCCGCACAACCGCCAAATTCACGGCGCATCTCAGGTACTAGAAATGACACATTGAGAATATGGAGCTGATCAGGCAAAATATGATTTTTAAATTTATCCTCAAATACCATAATGGTATCAAAGGCAAATGAGCCACAAATTAAAGCAGACATGTTATTATCAATTATAATGTTAATGTTAAATTAAGGATGTCAAAAGAAATACGATAACACAGAATATGGATTTGTAAATAACTTGACATTAATTGTGACAATAATATTATTTAAATTGTAGATTTAATTTTAAATTAAGGAGTCATTATGAAACTCAGATTAGGTATTTTTATTTTTTTCACAATATTTTTGTTAGCAGGCTGCGATGGAGACAAGACTGAACCTGACAAAACAACAGCTCCCACAAGCACGCCTCAAACTGATAAACAAACTGCCACCACGGAAACTAACACAAATCCAACTGGAGATTTAGGATTAGAAGAAGTTACCAAATCTCAAGAAGAATTTATACCCGCCACAACAGATGACGACGACAACCCAGAAGCAGTATCAGAAGAAGAACTGGAAATTTCATCAGAACAAATTGAAGAAGAATTTACAGAAGATGATCCAGAAATGGCAGAAGATGATCCAGAACTAGCAGAAGATGTTGTTAATCCTGAAGAAGTTTCAGAAGAAGATGTTGTCAATCCTGAAGAACCTGACAAAGAATTTGTTAATCCTGAAGAATAAGTAGTTGGAGTCCAAAGCTTTAGCTTTGGACAACAAAACGGAGTAAATCAATGAGAGTTTCTGAAAAACCATTAAAGCAATATCCTTGGTATTTACGTCCTCTTTTTAGGGCGCAAGAAAAAAAGTACAAGCAAGTCCTAAAATCTGGATTACTTTGGGCCAGAGTTCCTCGCTTATTTACAGGAGTAGCACTACTTTATGGAGCTTTAGATAGAAAAAAATCGCCACTTGATCCAGTTCTTCGTTCTCTTGTAATCGTTAGAGTCTCACAAATCAACTGGTGTGAATTTTGTGTTGATCTCAACGCATCAGTTCTATTTGAACGAGAAGGATCAATGGACAAAGCCACAGCACTAGAAAATTGGCAAGAAAGCCCACTTTATAACGACAAAGAAAAAATCGCACTAGAATATGCCGAATCTGTTACTTATTCTGATCGACAAGTCACTAATGAACTAATGACACGAGTACGTCAATTCTTTAATGATGATGCGATTATCGAACTAACAGGATTGATTGCTTTTCAAAATATGTCCAGTAAATTTAATGCAGCATTAGATGTACCACCACAAGGATTTTGTCAAATTCCAAATAATACAAAATAATGTTATTGTTCTTGAAAGATTTTTTGCACCATTCTTGTCTACTTTATAGAGTCATTATATGGATAAATTGACAAAACGGCGGCGTCGCTTTGAAACAGTGGTCAACACTTATGCAAAAGATGCGTTTCGCTTTGCTTTTTGGCTGTGTAAGGATCGTCATACAGCGGAGGACATCGTACAGGAAAGCTTTACGCGAGCTTGGAAAGCTTTGGATCAACTCACTGATGATAAAGCAGCGAAAAGTTGGCTATTTACAATCATTAGAAGAGAAAATGCTCGCAGGTTTGAACGATATAAACCTCAAATGGAAGTATTAGATCCTAACGACATAACAGCAACAAGCAAAGAAACTTATGATACAAGCATAGAAGCCTTCGTATTGCGTCAAGCACTCGCCCAATTGAATGATGACTACCGAGAACCCTTAATGTTACAAGTTCTTGGCGGATATAGTATGGAAGAAATAGCACAACAATTAGGATTGTCAAAGGGGGCGGTTATGACTCGTGTACATCGCGCCCGTCAAAAACTCCGCCTTGTCTTAGGTGAACAAAAATGAATTGTCAAACATATCGTCAACAATACACTTATGAGCCAAGTTGCCAAGAAGAGGAGTTTTTATTTCATAAACAAGCCTGTCACGATTGCGCTGCTTTTACAAAAGACATGATGCAGTTTGAACAAAGCTTGATTGAGGCTATAAATGTAGAAATCCCTGATGGCTTGACTGAGCGAATTTTACAGCAACAATTTAAAAAGCAAAATTCGCCTAGTTTATTAACTAGATTCAACGACTGGCTCAAAAGCATTTTATACCTGCCTCCGATTTACGCTGTCGCAGCAAGCCTATTCTTGGTAATTACTCTTGGTAGCGGACAATGGCAAGATAATACTGTTTATCTCAAACAAGATATTCTTAGGTATATTGAAAATACACCGCAGGCTTTTCAAACTTCTAGCGCAGTACCAGACGCAGAACTCAAAATGATGTTCCAAAAAATTGGTGCTAAAATGACAGGAGATATTGGTAAAGTTACTTATTGTAAATTACTAACTTTACAAAATTATCGTAGTGCATATATGGTTTTAAGTGGTAAAAATGGCCCAATTAATGTTTTCTTGATTCCTGACAGTAAAATAACAAAGCCTCAAAATATAAACAATGTAAAATTTAAAGGCATTATACGCCCCACCGCTTGGGGTAATATTGCTATTATCGGCGATCAAGAAGAACCATTAGAACAAATTGCTAAACGTATGAATGACAAACTAATTTGGCTATAGAAATTATTAATCACATACAAAAAATATGGATGATTTATGCTGTTCTTAGAAAATTAACACAAGGACAGCTAAATCTTTTTTATGGCACAATTTTTGACATTTCATTCACATCCCTAACCATTTGTTCCATAGAATAGTTAAGATTATGGAAGCGTTTTGACATTTCACCAATATCCTGATTCATAGAATTAACACTTGTTTCCATATCAACCATTTTATCACGCATCCCACTAACATCAGTACGCATTGTTGCCATGTATTCACTCATTCCTTTCATTTGTTCTGCCATAATAGGCATGGTTTTGACATTAGCACCCATGCTTTCTACATGTTGCCGTATTTGTGACATTCGTTCACTCATTTCCCCAAAATTGGTGTACATCTCCACCATATTAGAAACAACAACCTTTGCTTCTTGGGCTACTCCAGTAACAAAGTATAAATTGATCAGCGCGAAAACTCCTATAACAAAAAAAACCACTCTGATCATATTGTTAGTTTTCTGGCGTATATAGTTAGATTCTACTTTGACTTCAAGCAACTCTTCCTTTATTTGTGCTAAACGCTGCACAACTTTTTCAATATCTTCTACTTCGTTCATATCAATTATTCTCTAATTATTGGAATGGATTAAACATATTCATACCCCGCATAGGCTTTGACATATGTCGTACTTCATTCTTCATAATATTAACTGAAAAATCCATTTTTCTGAAAGAATACTTCATGTCTGTGACATTATTGCTGAGGGTTTTCATGTTAGTATTCATTTCATCTATTTTGACATAAATTTGATTCATCTCAGTGGACATTCTGTTCATATCATGGTACATACTATTAAGATGGCTAACCATAACGGGTAAATTGTTCATGTTTTTATCCATGCTATTCATAGCTACAAGCATCCTATCCATATCATCATTCATTTGAGTAAAATGAGTATTCATGGTAGTAATTGTTTCAGTAATATTAACCATATGTAAACTTAAAACCAAAATCATAAAAAAGAAAGCTCCAACAACCAAACCAAAACCAATAAAAGAAGTGCGTAACAAGAAGGTAACTCGTTTTGCAACGTTCGTATTGAATTCACTTCGTAAAGCCATGATATGAGTAAAATCATCAAGTGCTTTCTCAATCAGTTTATCTTTTTCTACTTGATCCATTATTATTAACCTTTTTTCATTTTTTTCATTTCTAATAGATAAGTTATTGACTTATCTTCAGGGTGATCTTCTTGAAGTGCTGTTAGAATTGTCTTAGCTTTCTGATAATCCCCAGCAATAAGATATTGTAATGAGTGTTCATATTTGATAACAAAGGACTCTTTTTCAATTGCAAGTGTTGAATCAGAACTAGCAATGAGTTCATAAATTTTTAAACCATCAGGATAATCAGTAACTGGAATTACATCCAGCAAACGGCATAAAAAATCATGACGCACCTGTTGATATATGCTATCACTAATAATGATATTTGTGCCATAAAGTTCATTTAATTCTTCCAAATCTTGGGCAAAATTAACATTCTTACCTATGGCTGAATATACCATGTGATCTTCTGAACCAAAATTACCGACAATGGCATCTCCTTGAAGAAGTCCAATTTGAATCGACATTTGAGGTTGCTCTTCTTTGCGTAAATTTTTATTCAATTTCGCAATTGCTTCTTCACATTCTAAAGCAGAACGACAGGATAAATAAGCCATATTAGCTTGTTCAATGGGTGCGCCCCAAAAAGCTCCAATAATTTCACCAAAATACTTATCAATAGTAGCGTCTTCGTGAAGTAATACTCGTCCGATTTCACTTTGGTAGCGAGAGACATATAAAACTTGCTCTTCAGGAGATAACTGTTTTAATATTTGATTAAAATCAGCTATTTTAGATGAAAACAAAACTATCTCTTTGTTTTTACCTCCTAATTTCAACCCGTCTTCTTGAGCCAGCATTTGCCTTACTAGTTCAGTTGGAACGTATTTCTTAAAAGCAATTAAACGACGAGACAGTTCATTTAATGCTTTATCCATCGTTTTAATCTCTGTGCAATATGATTCAATGGGTTCAATTTCATTAAATTTATAGTTTTGTAATAATTTAGTATTATGAACCAGCTTTTTAATAGGCTCAGATAATTGGGTAGCAATAACAAAAACCATAAAAATAGTAATTATTATAAAAATAATAGATAGTACAACTGAACCATACAAACTATTGTTCACTTTGCTCAAAATAGATGACTCTGGAACAATAACAAGTAAACGCCATTTTTTTGGAATCTTTTCAGAAAAATGAGTTAAGCGAACAAAATAGTTTTTGTCATCAACACTAACTAAATCAACTGTTTTACCAGTTTGTTTCTCTTGAATTAGTGACTTCTTTTTAAGTTGGTAAACAGAATTTATCCAATCATATTTTAAATTATTGATTAAATATAGCTTTTTTTTGTGTTGATACTTGTAATCAGTAAGTTTACTAGGAAGGGCAACAACTTGATCTCTTTCGTTAAGAATTAACATGATGCCATAACGACTAACAGCTTGCTCAGAAATAAATCGAGACAGACGTTCTAAGGATATATCAATCGCAACAACTCCACGAAAGGTATTTTTATCATCAATAATAGGATATGAAGCTGTAATTCCTAACATTTGACCAGTCTTAAAAATATAGGCATTAGTCCAATGAGTTTTTTGTTCACTTGTTGTTTCTAAATACCAAGGACGTTTTAGTGGATTGTAATTTTCTTCTTTGGAAAGGTTTGAAATAACATTATAATTTTTTTCACGATAAAACCAATAATTACGACTAGGATTATTAGCATTAATATACCTAGTTGCCAAGTTGGGTTCTTTTAGAGATTGGTAAAAATTACCAATGTTATCAGAAGTATAAACCGAAGTGTAATAAGCGGTTTTCTGATTAACCGTCCAAATATATTCAGAAATTATCGGTTTATTTTGGGAAAAATCATTATTTTTTAGAATATGTGCCATTAGTTTTAAATCATTGTCAACCATATTAAATAATCTTGCCGTTATATCCATGACATGACTATTAGTTGCATCAAGAAAATGATTGGATAGTTCAAGAACAGCTTGTTTGGAGCGATGATATGAATTAAGAGTGATTGCAGTGGTTGTAATCAATATTAATGTCAAAAATAGTAAAATAATGGTAAATTTAAAGCTTCTAAACATTTTATTAGTCTCTGATTAGGTGCTAAGGAGCAGCAATATAAATAGTTTTTATATATACCATAAAATACTTATAAATTCAATTAGATTATTATGAATATATTTATAAATACCTGTAATTGAAAAACTTATTTTTGATATTTCAAGAGAACCCATTTTATTCATGTATATATTATTTAAAGAAAGTCTTAATCGCTTTATATGGGAGAAACAATTAGAATCCTTACCCTTATGGCGAGCGTGGATTATACAAAACTTACGGATGATTTATGCTGTTTTTAGAGATTTAACACAAGGACAGCTAAATCTTGAGGCAATGAGCCTTGTTTATACAAGCTTATTGTCACTTGTGCCATTATTAGCTGTTAGCTTTTCCGTACTAAAAGGATTAGGAGTACATAACCAGTTTGAGCCTTTACTACTTAACCTTCTTGAACCGCTAGGTGAAAAAAGTGTTGAAATTAGTAAACTACTTATTGGTTTTGTCGAAAATGTAGAAGTTAAAGTGCTAGGAGCTTTAGGACTTGCCGTATTGATTTATACGGTTATATCGCTAATCCATAAAATAGAAATAGTTTTAAACCGAATTTGGCATGTAGAGCGACCACGCGCTTTTCTGCAACGATTCAGTGATTATTTTAGCGTTATTTTAATTGGCCCTGTGCTAGTATTTTCTGCCATTGGCAGTACAGCTTCAATGATGGAAAGCCTTTTTGTCCAGAAATTAGTCGCAATAAAACCTGTAGGTTTACTAATCAATTCTACTGAACAATTCCTGCCTTATTTTTTTATCATTGGTGCTTTTACCTTTGTTTATCTGTTTCTTCCTAATACGCGAATACGCTTTCGTTCAGCATTTATTGGTGCAATAGTCGCAGGATTTTTATGGCAAAGCATTGGTTGGGTGTTTGCAGTTTTTATAGTATCTTCAAGCCAGTACGCTGCAATTTACTCCGGCTTCGCTATTCTCGTAATATTCATGTTATGGTTATACTTAGCTTGGCTAATTTTATTAGTCGGCTCAAGCATTGCCTTTTATCATCAGCATCCAGAATATTTAAGTACGCGCGAACATGATTTGCATCTTAGTAACCGTATGAAAGAACGTTTTGCCTTTTTATCTATGTATTTCATCAGCCAACAACATTTTTATGGAGGCGACTTTTGGACAGAGGAACGCCTAGCTCAGGAACTATCTGTTCCTAGATATATTTTAATAAAGGTACTAGCATTACTTGAAAAAAGTGGCTTACTGATTAGGGCAGGAGAAGATTTAAACATTTATGTACTAGCTCGTGCGCCAGAAACTATTTTACTCAAGGAACTTTTAGATATTGTGCGTATGGCAGAAGAAGATCGCTATTTTAATCTACAACAACTATCCTCATCAGAAAATAGCATTGAAGAATTACTAAAAGAAATTGATACTTCCCTAGAAAAAATATTGAAAGAGCGTTCACTGAAGGATATGGTTTGTGTGGATGACTTTCCTGTAGAAATTCTTATTTAAATAATAAATATATTTTATACACAAAGAACTGGTGTTTTCTAAAATAAGTTATGTTATTATGCTACAAAAAATTGCTATTACGCTACATTTTGGCGTTTTAACAACATGTTGGCTTTAGTATATTAATATATGATTATATTAATAATTATCAATTTATATAGTTTACACAGGAAAAGTTTAATGAATAAAAAGATATTTTCATTGGCAATAGCATTGATCATCCCTACAAGTTACGCTGCTAATGTTGAGGTAAAAATGCCTGACTCCAAAATTAAAATTTATGGGCAAATTGGGGCAGAAGCAGCTAGTGTCGAATACGCAAATGGTGATAGTAATGTTGAAACTGGTAGTGGTAAACTGAACCTAGACCCGACAAAGTCTGAGTTCAAGGCTGATGGAGACAGGAATCGCCAAACACTGACAGCTGACCGATATGGTAGCATTCTTAATGATGGTCCTAACATGATAGGTTTTGATTTC
>Ga0256844_10000386_pt1 | contig 16907 bp, 18 predicted proteins | sample MusselsmetaG_FD_189100 | JGI IMG/M metagenome (GOLD analysis project Ga0256844, IMG submission 189100) | Mussel associated microbial communities from hydrothermal vent at the East Pacific Rise, Pacific Ocean - Mussels | ecosystem: Host-associated > Mollusca > Shell > Unclassified ... | reverse complement strand
TAACTATCCTTTCCTATTTCGCTTTCTTTTCTTTTACAGGCCAACCCGCAAGCTCATCATCATTGTCTGCAGCCTCATTAAACATTAAGAGTGATTTAGGATTTGTTGGACACACTTCCACACATACCCCACACCCTTTACAGTGATCATAATCAATTCCTAGCATTTGCTTATCTCTTGAAATAATTGATGTATCCGGACACCATACCCAGCAATTTTGACAATCAATACATATGTCTCTATTGTAAACTGGTTTAACAATTCTCCAAGAAGCTACTGTTGCAGTATATGAATTGAAATCTGCATAGTTTCTATCTTCTGCCTTTAAAAAAGCAGAATTTTCAGTTGTACCCTCAAACGAGTTAAGCACAACACCTTGTTGTACTTGATCCCAACCTAACTTCTCTTCGCCACCTAATTCTCTTATTCCTCTTTTGTCTGTTCCTATTGCTGAACCTGTCATACTCATCTTTAATCCTCCTACTTCACTTCGTTATATGCTCTAGTTATCGCATCCATATTGGCATCAATAATCTTTTGCGGGAACTTAGTGAGAACTTTTTTCATATTGTCTAGAAAAAAGTCCAACTCATACATTTTAGATATTTTCATAAATGCTCCCAATATAGGAGTGTTCGGCATCGCCCTACCTATTGTATCCAGAGAAATTTGCATACAATCTACTACATAAGTTCTGTCTGCTTTATCTTTCAAGGCAGGAATCTGTGCGATTAAATCTTCCTTTGGAAGATGTGTAGTAATGATATATTGTGTCTCGGGCTTATCATTCTTAGTGATGTCATCTGTAAAAGCCAATGCTGGATCTATTACAAATACAAAATCAGGAAACATTTTGGTCTCTTGATTTGTTATGGGTGCATCATCGATTCTATTATAAGCATTCATTGCTGCTCCACGTTTTGCAGAACCATAGAGTGCATACGCTTGCACTTGCTTTCCTGTTGTAGCCACAACACTTCCTAATCCTTTTGCGCCAGTTACTGCGCCCTGACCTGCACGTGAGTGCCATCTGATCTCTATCATATTCCTCTCCTAGATATATCAATTATGAGCTATTGTAATGCCCCCACTCTTAAAGGATGTTGAAATTATAATATTATACTACTGCTTTATGATAAATGTAACCGCTTCTAACGAATTCTTATAAATATTATTACTACATGATGACAAAGACTCATATGTCCCATATCCACACATAACCCCCACACCCGTTACGTCTGCACACTTTGCTGCAATCATATCCATGCATGTATCACCTATCATATAGCAATTATCTGTAACCGATTGTAACTTTATGAGTGCTTTTTGGATTGGCTCTGGATCAGGTTTAGGATTTTTGACGTCTTCTCTTCCAATAAGTGTGTCAAAACAGTGCATAATTCCCATATCCTCAAGTAATTCTATAGAATATTTAGCTGTTTTTGTTGTGACAACGCCAAGCTGTGCATGCTTACTTGCAAGCTCTATGGACTCCAAAGCACCTGGCAACAATGTGGTTTTTTCACGAAATATCTTTTGGTAATGCTGCTTGTAAGCAGCCACATAATCCCAAACCATGTGCGCCTCTACGCCAAGCTCCATAAACATAACATCAAGAGGATGCCCTATTTGTGCCTTGATTAGTTCACTCTCTGGTCTCTTTTGATTGAATGCCTGAAAAGCTGAAGCAAAGCTCTCCAGTATGGCATCCGTTGAATCAATAAGCGTACCATCTAGATCAAAAAGGATCACTTTTTTCATTTTTTCTTACCCTTCAAATCAGGGTCTGGATTATATAGCCATATGGTAACAATCGGTAAAACAAAACCTACCCCTATCACTATCCATAAAAGTATGCCCAATTCATCGTAATTTGCATATGTAGAAATTGCACCATCCTTTTTCACTTCTCTTGTGAGGACAAAAATCTTATTAAGGTATTTACTCAATAATCCCGATGCACTGAGTGCAATGTTCATTAAGGATGCCATGAGTGCAAACCATGTCCCCTTTTTACCTTCTGGTGCATATATGGCAACCAGTGTCAACATCAAAACACCCGCGATATAGTCAAAAGGAGACGCCAATGCTGTATCTACAAGTGCCACCGTTCTTGCATCAAGTCCAAACTTTGTATGTAAATCATAATACATGGCCAAAATAGGTAAAGACAAAATAGTACCAATGATCGTTAAAAAGATAAGCACTTTTCCTATAGATCTATCTGCAATAAACTTTGCCGCAAACCACATGCCCGCAAGTGCTATTCCTCCACCAATCATGGAAAGTTTTGCAAAAAAAGCCTCATCAAAACCAAGAGTATCTATCTCCCACCATTGCAGTCCTGGGCCAACACTAGGCATAGCCCTATAAACAAAAATAACAATCATGGCCATTTTAATATGACGTATCGTCTCCTGATCAAGGTCTCCTATGAGTGTACTAATAAGATAAAGAACCACTCCTAAGGACACCACAAACACAATCTCTTGCGAATAAGGCACCTGGGCATACCCTATGACCACAACGAAGAGAGCAAAAAGTATACCACCAAACAGTACCTGCTTGTTAAGTGGTGAAGGCTCTACCGGGTTAAGTCTAACAATTGTCACGCCTATAATAGACAGGACGGGAATAAAAAGTGATATTTTAAAGACCATTTCATAACCATACATATCTGCTAACTCTCCCCCAAGCCAACCCATAATAAATATTGCCAATCCTAAAGAGAGTCTTGAGAGTACTTGGATAATCGCCAACTCTTTCTTGATCTCTTCTTTTGTTTGTGTATTATCCACAACTTCTGTAGTCATTGTGTCTGCAACAACATCTTGCAATACAAATCCAACAACACCGATAACAGATGCAAGGATATAGACACTCTCTTTGCTATAGGCCATTATCCATTCATACTCCCCAACAACACCGATAAGCAGTACCGTACTTATTGTTATAAGCACAGCACCTATATAGACATAGGCTTTTCTATTGGAGCCAAAAATAGTGACAGAGTCTACCAATTGCCCAAATATCATCTTAATCGTCCATGGAACCGTTAACCAAACACCGAGTGCCACAAGATCTTCAGCACTTAATGCCAACTCTTTCTTTACCCAAAAATCCTTTGCTATGGCAGTAAAAACACTTGCACCATATGCAAAATAGATAAGCAGTAGCGGGATGTATCGCACTCTCATAGAGCGAATGGGCGTCATAAATATATCAATAGCCTTCATCTCTCTCCTTATACTCTGAAATATATCATTTAAAAAAATGATTCTATCATATTTCTACTGCATCACGGCAGCGCAAGTCATACAAATTAACTCCTAAAAACATCAATAAATTTATTCCAACTGTTCAATTTTAGTCATCAAAATACCATTACTGTTTCAATTTGTGTAATAAAAATAACTTTTTGTTATAAAATAGATTAAACAATAAGAATTAATTAAGATTTAAATATTGTTATCTTAGAATTAAGATGAACTATATTTCAATATGAAGGAAAGCTATGGCACGATTAGTAGTTATGGGCGGTGGTGTATCAGGACATACAGCAGCGACATTTGCAAGAGACTGGCTCGGTAGCGAGCATGAGGTAGTGGTGGTTACACCAAATTCAATGTGGAACTGGATTCCGTCAAACATTTGGGTAGGTGTTGGACAGATGACAAAAGATGAGGTGGTTTTCCCACTTGCACCAGTCTATGAAAAAGCTGGCATTGATTTCAGACAAGCAAAAGCAGTTTCCATTCACCCACATGGTGGAAAAAGTGAAGACAAAGAGTACATCACTATTGAGTACACTGGTCAAGGAAAAGAAGGGAAAACAGAAGAGTTAACTTATGATTATCTTATCAACGCAACAGGTCCTAAGCTTAACTTTCCTGCAACACCTGGACTAGATAAAGGTCACACAGTTTCAGTTTGTACTGCAGACCATGCTGTACATGCAAACCTAGAGCTTCAACAAATTTTTGAAAAAGCAAAATCTGGGAAAAGACAAAAAATACTTGTAGGTACAGGTCACGGTATGTGTACATGTCAAGGTGCTGCATTTGAATATATCTTCAACATTGAGCATGAAGCCAACAAAGCTGGTGTAAGAGACATGGTAGACATTAAGTGGATATCAAACGAATCATTCCTTGGCGACTTTGGTATTGGTGGACTTCACATGAAGCGTGGTGGTTATGCTGCAAGTTCTAGACTATTTGCCGAATCACTCTATTCTGAAAGAGGCATACCTTGGATTATTGGTGCACATGTATCAAAAGTTGAAAAAGGAAAAGCACACTACGAGCTTCTTGATGGCACAACAGGTGAAGAAGAGTTTGATTTTGCAATGCTTATCCCTCCATTTGCTGGTGTTGGATTCAAAGCTTACGACAAAAAAGGTGGAGATATTACAGACACTATCTTTGCACCAAATGGTTTCATGAAAGTAGATGCAAAATATGATGCAGGTGCTTATGAAAACTGGAAAGCAAGTGACTGGCCAAAAACATATCAAAACCCTACATATTCAAATATGTTTGCATGTGGTATTGCTTTTGCTCCTCCACACTTAATTTCAAAGCCAATGAGTTCTCCAAACGGAACACCGATTAACCCTACGCCTCCTAGAACAGGTATGCCGTCAGGTATTATTGGTAAAGCAGTAGCACACTCTATCTGTAATCTTATTAAAGAGGGCGAAGGTGCATCTTTACACGAAGCTTCTATGGCGAAAATGGGTGCAGCATGTGTTGCTTCTGCCGGTAAAGGCTTAACAAATGGTACTGCAGCTGCATTGACTGTATTCCCAGTTGTTCCAGACTTTGAAACATATCCAGGTCTTGGACGTGACCTTGATTATACATTTGGTGAAATCGGTCTTGCTGGTCACTGGATTAAACATATCCTGCACCATATGTTTATCTATAAAGCAAAACTTAAGCCAGGCTGGACTTTAATCCCTGAATAAAATAAAGATATTAAGAAAGGAATACATATGAAAAGAATAGAAGAAACAGTAAAACCGTACGATCAAAACTTTACAACAATGGTCCCAACAGGATTCGTTAAATTTTTTAGAACTTGTCTTATTTGGCAAGCCATTAGATTTGTCTTTATTAACATTAAAATGTTAATTGTGGTACAAAAAAGTCATTAAGACTTTAGCGAACGATTTTTAATCGTTCGCGCACTATAAGTATTTATAAAACTCAATAGCAATCAATTTACTTTTATAAGTATTTTAGGAAATTAAATGGTACAAAAATTAGTCATATACCCAGATGATCGTGTTAACTGCACTTCTACAGATGTAAGACAATACAACCAGACTCTGTGGGATGTTATTGTAGACATGGAAGACACTATGAAAGCTAACGATATTGAAGCGATGGCTGCCATGCAGATTGCTTACCCATACAATATTATTCTTATTAGAAATGGTGATATATATGATGAGTATATCAATCCTCGTATTCTAACCAATACAGACACTTTCGACTCCACCGAGAGCTCCGTCTATTACCCTGACGTTGAGGTTACAGTACCGCGTTATGGGAAAATTAAACTCATCTATGAAGATAGGCATGGGAAACAACAACATGCAGACATAGATGACAAATTATTGGCGGCAACACTACAGCGAAAAATTGATTATACCTTTGGAGGGAACCTACTTGACAGGGTAGAGAAAAATCAAAGAGAGAAAATACTTGAAGCACTTGCTGGAAAAGGGATCATGCCTTTAGCGGACGAGATTTGTCCAACATTCTCCAAAAAAGACTACTTCGTAAGTTTTACCGACAAATTACTGGGCATTATGGGACTCTCTCTCCTCACACCTCTTTTTGGATTGTCACAAAGTACTTTACAGACTATTTATACCATAGATAAATTTATATTCCCTATTATTATACTTTTAATGCTGGGTTTCTTTTTCTATGCACAATACGAGGCTAAAAAATTTAGTCAATGCAGTAGCTGTCAGGTAGGAAATAATATTGGGGTTATTGTAAAAAGAAGTGTTTTGGCACTTGTATTTGCTGTTGCTGCTTATTTTATATTAAGTTAATTTGTAGATGCAGTAATACCTTTTTGCAAAAAGTGCAAAAAGGTATTTTTGAGTAAGCTCTCTATCTTTTTGAGAACTGTGGAGATCTTCTTGCTTTTTTCTTACCTGGCTTTTTACGCTCAACAACTCTAGAGTCACGTGTTAAAAGTCCCATAGGCTTAAGAATAGCTCTATAAGATGGCTCAAAAGCAACCAATGCTTTTGTGATTCCATGCTTTAGTGCATCTGCTTGCGCTGAATATCCACCACCTAGTGTAGTCGCTTTAATATTCATATTTTCTAATTGCTTTGTTGCCTCAAGAGGAAGTCTCACTTTCATTTTAAGTGTTTCATGTCCGCCTAGCCACTGATCTAATGTTTTACCATTGATAAGCATTTCGCCCTTACCTGGAGTGATCCAAACTTTAGCGATAGCTGCTTTTCTTTTTCCTGTTGCATAGATAGTTGCCATACTTACGCTCCCTTGTTAATTTGTGCAGTATGAGGATGCTCAGCACCTGCGTATATTTTAAGCTTTTTAAGCATCTGCTTACCAAGTGTAGTCTTTGGAAGCATGCCTCTAGCTGCTAACTTATAAAGTTTCTCAGTATGGTTTTCTAACATATCACCAAGTTTTTTACTTTTAGTAGAACCAAAATATCCACTGTGCGTAAAGTACTCTTTGTCTTCTAGCTTAGCGCCTGAGAACTTTGCTTTTTCAGCGTTAATAATAACCACATAGTCTCCGCAATCTACATTGGGAGTATATGCTGGCTTATGTTTACCTCTAAGTATCGTAGCAGCTTCAGTTAAGATACGGCCAAAAGTTTTACCTTCTGCGTCTATCAAAACCCATTCTCTCGTTACTTCATGAGGTTTTAAAACAGATGTCAATTTCATGATGTTTTCCTTGAATTTTAGGAGCTCTCGCTCTTTTGTAGGAGGATTGTATCCACTTAACCTTAAAAATAGCTTCAATTAAGTTTAATTTAAGCTAACTATCTCAATTTCATCATTCAGTATATATAAAATAATGCCCTTTGCCTTCGTATCAGTAATCTTTTCTATGGCTTTTTTGTAGGCTCTTACTTGTATTTCGTGCTTTAAATGATACTTTTTAGAACTCTTATAGTCAACAATTATATAGTGGTTATCTTTTTTCAAAAGAAGATCAATTTGCTTTAACTCTCCGTTAAAGCTCAATGCTTGCTCTTTGTAGATAGTAGCACCATGAATCAGTGTTTGAAAATGCTCATCTCCAAGCAATCTCTCCACTCTTGCTTGTATCTCTTTGCTTTGCTCGTCTGTCAATACATTTCCATATTTATTTTTGGTTGCCATTAATGCTTTTTCTAGTGCCTTAATTGAAAAATTCTCAAGCATCTCTAGTGTGTAGTGAAGTGCTGTCCCAAACAAAATAGCACTATAGTCTTTCTCTATATCATCCTCTTGTGTTTTAATCTCTTGTTTCCCGTAGTTAGTGATGACAACAGATTCCCTATGCACCTCGATATCCTCTTTAATATTGGATGGATGCTGGGTGCTTATTGCTCCTATTTTAACAGTAGCAATATTAACTTCATCAAAGACAGAATCTTTTGGTTTTTTAATCACTATAAGCGCTTCTACTGCACGCGTTAATGCTACATACAAAACATTTTTTCTGTCTTTAAGCGCAGAAGCTTTTCTCTCTTCTAGTATATTTGCATAAAATGCATCAAAATGATCTCTACCTTTCATACGATAGATAACCTTATCAATATAAAGTTCATCATTATAGTGGTAAAGCAGTGCTGACTTATCACTATTGGGCCTTGTCAGCTTATCAAGTAAAATAACATACGAAAACTCTAAGCCTTTCGAGCCATGTATCGTCATTATTTGTGCTCCATGTACACTATTTGTTGCAACAGAGACACTAGAACTTTCAAACTCATCTAAAAAAGTAGGCATATCAGAGAAACTAGAAGCAAACTCCAAAAGCTTCAATATATTGAGGTCATTCTCAAAGTAACCAAACTCCTTTACCAGTCTATTTACTGCTTGAAGTGGTGTCATAAAAGCAGAAAACCATGAGAAATCTGTCTCTTCATGTTTCCTATTGACCCTTAACAATAAAGCCTCTGCATCTATTTTCTCTCCATAAAATAGATAAGAGATCATTGCAACAAGTGCCGCTATTTTTGGTACACTTTTAAGTGAACTGGAAGTCTTTAAAAGTGTATCAATACCTTTACTTTCACAGGCTTCCTGCAGGGCTTGTCCATCTTTATTGGTATGTACTAAAAATGCTATGCTGTCTAAACTGACTCCCAAATCTAAAAGTTTTTGCACCTGAGCAACAGCCTCGTCGACCAAAGTCTCAGACTCCATCACCTCTACATATCCATCATTTGCATCCACTCTACTCTTTTGTGGCACATAGTTTTCCATTGTATTTTCAAACCATTGATTCACTTGCATCACAACATTTTTTGAACTTCTATAATTTGTATCCATCTGCTCTATTGTAACACCATATCTCTTGGCTACCCTATCAAACAACTCCTCTACGCCTCCGCGAAATCTATAGAGTGACTGCTTTGTATCTCCCACATAGAAAAAACTTTTAAATTCATTTTGTCCTTGCCCTGAAAATATCTCATCAATCAGTGGCTTAAGTAATAAAAATTGCAAAGTAGAAGTATCTTGAAATTCATCCAAAAGTATATGTTTAAATCTAGAGTCTATCTTGAAATATAAAAACTCTTTACTGATACTCTCATGCAAAAGTCTATAAGTAAAATAGGTAAGGTCATCAAAGCTTAGTACGCCTGATGCCTTTGCTGTAGAGATATTCGCATTACGATAGTAGTCATAAATTTTAAATAAGCTCTGCAAAACAGTAGCCTCTCTTATCTCGGCCCACTTGCCTAGTTCTAATTTAAGTTGCGCATAAATCCGTTCTGTCGTTTCGTTGCTACTCTTTTTAAACCAAGAGTGCTCCCCTAGTGTGCTCTTTTCAAAAAGTCCTTTAGAGAAAAGCTCCTTAATGCTCTTTGTTTCAAACTGCTTCATACACCGTGCAACTGCGCCCTCTTCTTCTAGTGCTTTAATCATATCTAGTCGAAGAGATTCGCACACCTCTTCTTGTGTCAAAAGCACATCACGGTTCTCTTTTTGTTTCGGCAATAAAGGGTCAACTTTGTAAAAATTCTGCATGAGGTCAAATATTTTGCCAAAACGTTTATCTTCTATGTTGATAGCTAGCTTTACGAGATTAGAGAGCAGGCCTTCTGCCTGCACTTCTTCTAGAAAATTCTTTTCTAATGCATCTGTTCCCTGCTCTTTGGTCACAAAGTCTGGCTCAAGCCCTAACTCCAAAGAAGCAGAACGAAGTATGCTTGAGAAAAAACTATCTAGTGTTACAATATACGAGGAGTGAGAAAGAAACTGTGCCAGCACATCTGGCTGCCTCTTAAATAGCTCTTCTCTACTCAACCCTGTCTCTACCAAGACTGCCATCAGGAATGCCTCATTTTCCCCAAGTTCCCGTAAAGAGTCTACTACTCTCTGACGCATCTCTGCTGCAGCTTTGTTGGTAAAAGTTGCTGCCAAAATACTACTCGGTGATTCACCCATAAAAAGTAAAGAGATGTAGCGCGCAGAGAGTGCGAATGTTTTGCCCGACCCCGCACTTGCTGAGTAAGCTAAAAATGGTTTAAAACTCATAGATACTCTCCTCTTTCACACATTAAGATATAAGGACAATATTGACATTTCTTGAGGTCTTCACATTTTTGCGCTACAAAACTTTTTGTCTGTTTAAGTTCTCTGATATGCTCTTCTAATAGCAAGCTCTTCTCTTCCAGTGCTACAATCTCATCCATCTCTCCATTTTCAAATATTTTTAAAAATGCTAGCGTGATGTTTTGATACCTCGAAGACAACATACCATGATAAATACTCATCTGAAAATCTGTCAAACTGTCAAAGTTCTTACTCTTGTTTGCTTCTTTAATTGAACCGCTCTTGTAATCGATAACTAATGTATGGGTTTCATTTTGGTCAATACGATCAATGCGCCCTTTGAATTGAAGCCCCCCTATCTCACCCTGAAACTCCTTCTCTCTCTCAACCACTCTCCAATTAGATTTAAAATGATCTACTTGGGAATCCACATACCCTTTTAGCTTCTCTTTCCATAGCAATTTTTGATATGCTGTTTTAGCATCTTGGTACGGGAGAAGTTCTTTATCTTCCAGCAATAGATCAATTTTTTTATGCATCTCTTCTGTTGTTCCGTAGTAACTATTCTCTTTATGAAGATGGTCTAATAGCTTATGTAAAAATGACCCTTCATTGAGCTCTTCTTCTTTTTTCTCTTCAATTTTCTGAACATACTTATAGTAGTATTTTCTCTTGCAATCCAAATAACACTTCATGCGTGAAGCCGACCAAACAATATCAGAAGCATTAAATGGGTCCACTTTTGGATCTTCCACTTTTTGGCATTGAACTTGTTGGCTATAAAGTAAGTCCAGTTGTGCTGACTTATGCGTTGCATTTTTTAAACCCAACTCATATAGAAATTTTGAAGGTAACTTATTGTCACTGATGCTATATAGTATGCTTGCCTGCTTAGCTTGTTCCAATAAACGCTTGTAATATTGCTTTTGCAATGCATCTCTATCGCTTTTTGTAGGTAAGTTTGCAAAATCTCTTACGGATGAATTTAAAAATTGGTCTTTGCTTGAAGTGGCTGGTACGATGCCTTCATTAAAATCTACTATGACTACACCCTCAAATGAGACTCCTCTGGTTTCGAGTACTCCCATCACTGTAATCTTGCCACCTCTCACATCATCTAGCGTCACCTTCGACAAACTCTTTAACCACAAAAATAACCACTCTTTCAAGGTCAATAGTTCATTTTCTAATATCTTAGAAAAATGCAAGTATTTCTCATAAATATTCTCATTGAAATTCTCTTCACTTTTTTCACCACAAAGAGGTATCTTTTGTAAATTTAGTTCTTTGAGTGTTAGAAAAAAATCATCTGCTTTTACTTTCTTGCTTATGCTCATTTTCTCTAATGTCTCTAATTTAAATCCATATCTTTCAAGTAATTTTTTACTGCTTGCATCATGACTCTGCCAATGCACATAAAGTGCTTCTAGCATCTTGTAGCTACGCCCATTACTATAGTCATATCCCATTGCAAAGTTTAAATTATTGTGGTGGTCAAATACCATAAAATGTTCTTTAAAGTTCTCGTCTGGCAATACAAGTACAATATTTTCTGGTGGCATACCCGATTTGACCATCTCTTCTATCTCTGAAAAAGCCACTGCAACCTGCTCATCTCTCTCCTCGACAACATACACCTCTGCCTCAATCTCTCCATCATTGTCTGTAGAGCTAAGTATTTTTTTATCTGACAAAGAAAAATAGAGATGCTTATTATTTTTCATATCAAGGCCAAGTGATCTAAATCTATCTTGCATTTTGATATTAAATTTACTCGTAGTGTAGTGTACGTTCAATGAAGTAAATTTTGATATTTTTTCTAGTAACATGAGTTCAAAATAACTTAAATAGCCCTCAATATGAACATCTATTTCACTGTACCCTTTAATGAAACCCTCATTGAGGCTATAGTTCTGAGGTACAAAAGCTTTATCAATAAATCCTGCATTCTCTAGTAAATTCTGATATCGTTCCAATAGTGTCTCTAAGACTTCCAAGTGTTTGCCAAACTCTGCATATGCATCTGCATTTGCTAGGGTCTCAAAGGAAACATTTTCACTTGACAGTTCCTCGAAAAATTTAAAAAGTGCATCACTTTTCGTAAAAAAACGAACCAGCGAGAGATCTAGTTTAAGATTTTGAAATGCTTCAAATTTTGCTGCTTCTTTTAAATAGAGTACACGTAAAAGTGGGTCAATATAGTTCTTGTTCTCTATAACAATAGAGCGCTGTTCAAACTCATCCATGCGCATCAAAGAAGGCAGAAATCCATCCTCTTTTCTCTGTTGTGCGCCAACCAATCTTAATGCTCTTGATGTAGGGTAGATGTGGAGTGTATTCATGAGAGAGATTATAGCATAATGTGCTACAAGAGATGCAGCCCAAGAGCTGCATCTACAGAACTTACTATAGGCAAATTTATATTATGGCTTCAGGTATGCAGGTAGCTGTGAATAGCCTATAGCATCACCAATTTTAGCACGCAATTGCAATGTATATCTTCCTGGCTTGGTAATATTGATATCTTTTATGTAAAATGTTTTGCCTGATAGTGCAATATTTTCTACAAGCTTATCTTCTCGTACCGAATGAGGTCTTGTGAGCAAAAAAGTGACATTGGCATCTTTCTTGAGGATATTATTTTTATCAGTTACACGATACTTAAAACTATTCATGCCTTTTTTTAAGACAACAGAATACTCTTCTTTTGTTCTTTTTGCATTCTCAATCTCAATAATCTCGTTTTTTGTATCCATAATTTCAATGCTATAACTTTGATCAAAGAGTGCTTTTTTCTTAAGTATTTCATTCATATTGATATCTGCCTGTTGATACTTCAACATATAATCATTTGACTCCTGTACGGGTCTTGACGTGGCAGACTTCACTGTCCAGTAGCTCAGAGTAATACCAACAGCTAAAAAGCCAAGTATCATATGAGGCCAATAGGTTTTCTCTTTATTTACTTTTGCCATTTTTTATCCTCATATATAGTGGTCTAAACATAAACATCCAAAAAACAAGTAACGCGCCTGAAATAACAACTACCTGCAATACACGTATAATATATCTTGTTTCATTGGGTATCGTAGTAGTCAATTCTATATTTTTCGCATCAGCAATTTGATCTGCTAATTCTGAAAAACCCTGCACGATACCTATATTAAACTTATCTTCTTTACTATTCTTGTCTTTCGCCGCAACAACATCTACTGTAGAGTCTATCACATCGCCCTTGTCATACAAAGAAGCAATGTCTTTAGAAGAGGGTATAAGTGCCACTCTCCCTTTTTGTCCAGACTTTTTTGTAATCAATGCATTGGGAGCAAATATTAACAGTACATATGGCTTACTTATCTTACTATCATACTCTCTACTATACTCTACCAAGTTAAATTTTTCTGGAAAATTCTCATTGGTTGCTATCACATATCCATTAATGCCCGTTTTAGATAAAAGTTCATCTCCCATCTCTTCAATCAATTTTGAAGCTTCAGGTTTTAAAAGGTCATTTTTGAGAATATGCGCTGCATTAAGTAGAAGTGGAAGTAGTAAAGCAAGCAAGGAGAACCTCACTTTTGCTTTAAACATTTATTATCCTATATATAGATGGTTTGGCGTAAGAACTGCCCATGCTGTATATACTGCAGTTAAAACCATAGCCCAACCAAGTACTTTATCCATAATTTTTATCATTATTTATCCTTTTTACTTCGCATCTTTAAATGCAAAGTTTGCATTATCGGTGCTAATCATTTTTACATTATCTAAACTGCTCGTAATAGGTGTTGGGTCATAAGGGTTTGTAGCACTTCCCTGTTGAACACTGATACCCCAAATTGTCAAACCAACAAGGATGCTCAATAAAAGCACTGTTGCGATTAACATACCTGTTACACCGTTGAGGCCAAAAACGGCTCTCTTTGTATTTTCAGTTGCTGACATCTCTTATCCTTTTAGTGATTTGATATATGTTGAAAGTGCTTTGATTTGAACTGGAGTCATCCTATCATTGAACGCTGGCATTCTACCAATTGCACCTTTTTTACCATGCTTCACAACATTGCCTATAAGCATATCATCGTATTCAGCTATGTTTGCTGCCATACCACTCATACCTTTACCGTCTGCACCGTGGCAACCAGCACATGTAGCAAATGCTGCAGGTGTTTCACCCTTCATGCCGCCAGATACATACACTGCAATAGCTTCTGCATCTGCACCTTGCGCTGTCATTGGTGGCATTGCGCCCATTTGGTAACCAAGTTGGTTTGAACCATTTTTTATCACTGCAAGTACTTGATCTTTAGATATTCTTGCTGTAAAGTCATGTGCTTTTCCAGAAAGACCATCCCCTGTTGTACCATGACATGGTGCACATTGTACTAGAAAGATAGATTCGCCCATCTGCTGCAATGTTGATGCATCTGCATTTTTATGGACAGATTCAAATTTTGCATTGTATGTTTTAACCTCTTTATTCCACTCACCAATTTGACTATAGCTATTGACTGGATAACCCATTGTCCAATACCACATTGCCCAAATGATTGTTCCTAAAAATGAGTATGCCCATCCACCAGGAAGTTCATTTTTATACTCACCTATACCATCCCAGTTTTCTTCAGCAAGTTCACCGTCTGCTGTATCTGTTTTCATCTGGTTAATATATTTTATAGATACGCCTACAGATAGTACTGCAATTGCTATTGCACCTATCATTGTTATCAAGTTTATAGGATCACTCAAATCAATATTCATCGAATTAACTACATAAATTGTAGCTCCAATGAGTATTGCTGCAAAGAGCAATCCTTTTGCCATTAATGCATTCATTTATTTCTCTCCTTTTTTTTCACTAGGCTTAACAGAACTATCATTTATAGGAGTGCTATTAATCTCATCATCGAGAGCAATATTTCCCATCTGTTCATAGTCTTTTTCACCTTTTTTTTCACTTCTGTATAAATAAACAATATATCCATACAGCATCACCACTAAAAAAATGGTCATAAAGAAACTAGCATAGCCTTGAAGTTCTCTAAGTCCCATCTTCTCTACTACTTCAATCTATTAAGATATGCAATGAGTGCAACAACTTCAGGAACATTTCCTGCTGCAACTGCATCTTTAACATCTTGAGTTTTCATATCAGCAGCAATTTTTTGTGCTTCAGCCAATACTTTTGGCTTATATGCTTCCCAAGCCTCTTTTCCGGGTTGTACATCATCACCATAAGGTGTGTTGAAAATATTCTTAACAGTTACTGCTTCTGCGTATGCTGTTTCGATATCTGCAATATTTGTAAACTGGTGCTTATATGCTGGCATAATAGATCCAGGTACAACTGCTGTTGGGTCCCACATATGATTTTCATGCCAGTCTGTCGTTCTGTAGTTACCTACACGGTGAAGATCTGGACCTGTTCTTTTTGAACCCCAAAGGAATGGTCTATCGTACGCATACTCACCAGAAAGTGAGTATTGACCATATCTATCAGTCTCTGCTTTAAATGGACGAATCAACTGTGAATGACATGCTATACATGCATCTTTTTTATAAACTTCTTTACCTGCAAGCTCAAGTACAGTATAAGGCTTGAGCCCTACTACTGGTCTTGATGCCTCTGCAAAGTTTGGAAGTATCTCAATAATACCTGCAAATGCGATTGTTAAAAATACTGCTACTGCAAAGAAGAATGGATTTTTCTCTAACCAATGAAACATAACCTAACCTCCTTATGCCATAGGTGATCTAAACTGTGGTTCTTCAGAAAGCTCTCTAGAAGAAGTCATTGTTTTAATCATATTGTAAGCGAACATCAAGAAACCAGTAAGGTATAACACTCCTGAGAGTGCTCTAATCGCATAGTAAGGGTGAAGTACGGTTACTGTATCGATAAACGAATACATTAAGTTACCATACTCATCAACTGCTCTCCACATCATACCTTGTGTGATTCCTGCGATCCACATAGAAGTAAAGTAAAGAACAACTGCTGTTGTCTGAAGCCAGAATTGTGCCTCCAAAAGACTCTTAGAATAGATTTCTCTTTTAAACATTCTAGGAGCCATGTGGAACAATGCTGCCATAATCATAAATACAACCCAACCAAGTACACCATCATGAACGTGTCCAGGAATCCAATCCGTAAAGTGCGCAATAGCATTTACTGATTTAATTGCTTGAATAGGACCTTCAAGAGTAGATAGCATATAGAAAGTAGATGCAAGTACCATGAATTTAATTAATGGGTTTTCAGTCAACTGATTCCACTCACCTTTCATAGTAAGTAGCATGTTAATTGCTGAACCCCAAGATGGAAGAATAAGTACAACCGAGAATACTGATCCCATTGTCTGCATCCAATCTGGAACTGTTGACCATAAAAGGTGGTGTGAACCAGCCCAAAGATAAACAAACATAAGACCCCAGAAAGAGAGAAGTGACAATTTATATGAATAAACTGCTTGACCAGACTCTTTTGGAAGGAAGTAATAAATCATTGCAACGATAGGCACAGTAAATCCAAATGCAACTGCATTGTGACCATACCACCACTGTACCAATGCATCATTTGTACCTGAATACATAGACACAGAGTGCATAATGCTTCCGATTCCGCCTGCTGCAAAATAAGTAGGCACTGACATGTTGTTGAAAAGGTAAAGCATCGCTATACCAAGGAAACAAGCGATATAGTACCACATAGAGATATAAAGTGCTTTCTCTCTTCTGATACCAATAAGACCAAACATTGCCACACCCCAAAGTACCCAAATAATAACGATAACGATATCTATTGGCCACTCAAACTGTGCATACTCTTTTGACTGAGAGTATCCTAATAGAAGTGTAACAACTGCTATAAGTGCACCTACAAGATAAAGCCAAAAGTGTAATTTACTAATGAACATAACAAATTTAGACTCTGCCATGGAAACCTTCAATACTCTCTGAGCCGAATAGTAAAAAGTTGCCCAAACCCCACTAAGTGTAAATCCAAAAATAACTATATTTGTGTGCATTGGTCTTAATCTAGAAAAAGTTCCGTACTCACCAAATAAGTAATTTAACTCTGGAAATGCGAGTTGAGACGCGATAAGCGTACCAATTAGCATACCTAAGA
>Ga0256844_10000385_pt1 | contig 16954 bp, 15 predicted proteins | sample MusselsmetaG_FD_189100 | JGI IMG/M metagenome (GOLD analysis project Ga0256844, IMG submission 189100) | Mussel associated microbial communities from hydrothermal vent at the East Pacific Rise, Pacific Ocean - Mussels | ecosystem: Host-associated > Mollusca > Shell > Unclassified ... | reverse complement strand
CCCTCTTGTGGTGCTTTTATGCGAATCACTGGTTCTATACCCTCTGGAGGCGTACCCGTAAAGTCACGGTAACGTCCATCATAACGTGTACGCTCTTTTTTAGCCATCTGCTCTTCACGTAAGGCTGCTAACTCATCTTTAGACATATAACACTTATATGCCTTGCCTTCAGATAAAAGTTGTTCTATATATTTTCCATAGAGTTCAAAACGTTTAGACTGATACACTACCTCACCATCATGACTCATACCTACCCACGCAAATGCTTTGAGTATGGCATCTTTTGCCTCTTCTGAGTTACGAGCCATGTCTGTATCTTCTATACGAAGTAAAAATGACCCTTTGTTATGCTGTGCAGCAAGCCAAGAAAAAAGAGCTGTTCTAAGCCCTCCAATGTGTAAATACCCTGTAGGAGAGGGTGCGAAACGAGTAACTGTAGACATACGTAATACCTTGTAATAAATTATGTGATTGTAGCTAAATTGTGGTTAAGGGGGATTTTAATGTAGGTGTGACCATGTCACACGTCATGACAAAATCATATTTCTATAAAATTTATATTCCCATGTATTTAAATTGAGACTTGTCGTGCGACATGGTCGCACCTACAAATTATTGTTTCTAGTTCTTCTTTTTAGACTTTGTTTTTTTCTTTTTCTTTGCTTTAGTCTTTTTAGTCTTTGTTTTTTTCGCTTTAGTCTTCAACTCTTTTTTCTTTTCATCCATAGACTTAATTTTACGTTTTTTTGTTTTTTTAGTCTTCTTTTCTGCTTTTTCTTTAGTAGATTTTTTTGCTTTAGACCTAGTCTTTTTTTCTTTTTTCTCAGCTTTTTCTTTCATATCTTTTTTAGAAGTTTTTGTTTTTTTAGATACTCTCTTCTTCGTAGTCTTTTTCACTTTTTTTACATCTGCAGAAGACTTAACATTATTTTTCACATTCGCTGCCGTTTGCTCACCGATGCCTTCAACTCTTTGAAAGTCTTCAAAAGATTTAAACTTACCTTTTCTTCTTTCCTTCATGATAGCTGCTGCTTTCATCTCACCGATACCATTAATCTCCATAAGTTCTAATTTTGAAGCACTATTAAGTGCAGATAAACTCATACCAAACAGTGTTGTTGTGGCAAGTATTAAAAAACTTGCAATAATTCTTTTAAACATTCTTTTTCCTTTAGAAATAATTTGTTACCTAATAATAACTGCAAAGATTATAACCAATCTTCTCTTGAAAATGCTAACATCTTCCTAAAGTCTTCTATACTCTTAGTATTTATTTAAATACACTTGTTTCATTCACTAATACTAGAGTATAATGCTAAGAAACTAAATTAAAGAACCTTTATTATGACATTATTATTTTTTTATGCATTTTTTATTTCATTTACCGTTTTATTGTTTGTTATATTTTTGAGTCACCGCTATGAACTCTTTATGGATCATAGTCACACAGACAAGCCTCAAAGTTTTCATACAGATACTACTTCCCGTGCAGGAGGAATTGGGGTACTACTAGGGATGTTTCTTCTACTTTTAATTCCTCTTGGGTTAAAATTTTTACTCTCTATTATTTTTGCTTTTCTAAGTGGTATTTTTGAAGATTTTCACAATTCACTCAGTCCCAAACTCCGTCTATTTTTACAATTTATCGCTGCATCTACTGCTGTCTGGCTTTCAGGTGCTGTGGTAACCTATCTTGGGTTAGGTATCTCTTTACCCCATTGGATAGGTACTATTTTTAGTATTTTTGCCATTGTGGGCATGATGAATGCAATTAACATTATTGATGGTTTTAATGGTCTAGCCTCTGGTGTCATTTTAATGATTCTTGCCTCTTTTGCCACGGTAAGCTATCAACAACACAACTATGAAATACTTCATATCATTGTGATTACTGCGGGGACTACTGTAGGTTTTTTTATCCTTAACTTTCCCAAAGGTAAAATATTTTTAGGTGATGGCGGTGCCTACCTCTTAGGATTTATTGTCGCTATTATTGGTATTTTTTTAGCCAGTAAATACATTCACGTTAGTCCTTGGTATGTGCTTGCTATTTTTATCTATCCTGTTTGGGAAGTGATATTCTCGATTGTTAGAAAAAAATATATAGGCTTATCACCCATGGAACCTGATGCCTATCATTTACACATGCTTATCTACCGTAACATTACCCACAGTAATCCGTTAACTTCTCTTTTTATACTTTTGACTTTACTCCCAAGTACACTTTTGTCTACACTTTATGCCAAAAGTTCAAAAGGAAATATTGCTATCGTATTATGCTTTATCATTTGTTATCTTATACTCTATTATTATTTACAGAAGAAGGATGCAACTCACCAAAGTACATTATCTTCGTAATTTATATATTTTACTATAGGGTGAAGATATTACCAATTCAAATAGGTTTTTATCATACTTCCCTAACATAAACATTTGTACGTAGGTTGAGTTAAATGTCTCTACATCCATCATCACAAACTTTCCATAACTTTTCATATATACAATGGCATATCCCCCATCCATATGGTACAACTGCGACTGGAGTTTTACCTTTCCCTCTTTGGTATTTTGGGTTACAATGAAGTTTCGTATTTGTCCTCTTTTACTTCCCATACTAACTTCTCCTTTTTGTGTATCAATGATCATTCCATTACCCAAAGTAATTTTTCCTTTTTCATTCGCTACTGCAACAGTTGGATAAAATGCTATCTTTCTTTTTTCTTCACCACTCTTTAAATCTAAATTACCAAATATAGCTACTGTTGGAAAAATCCTTAACATACGATAAGGTAAATAAAGATAAATATCTCTTGTTTTTTTAGGCATAGTGTACGTATCGTTTTCGAGTTCAGAAAGTAACATATTGGGGTCTATCTGATTTTGTTGACCATTCTTGAATAAATGGTTACTCACAGGACCTTTACCTCCATGATAAACAACACCTTTTTGATTTACCATTTTATATTTCTGAGGAATAAGGTCTTCATCTCTACTTGTTGTGAGGTATTGGTTATACGCCTCTACCCCTTTTACATACTCTTCTATAGCCAAACGACCTAAATTTGCTGCCAATTGAGCAGAAGAGGTTTGCATAAGCGTTGAAATAATAAAATTATCATTGTTATGCTTTCCTCCATCAATCAATGTTGATGTCTCTGAATAAAACCAAATAGGGTAGCCATAGTCCCACCAAGCCAAAGTATAATCTTTATCATCAGAAATTTCATTGAGTTTAACCAAATCTTCTACTTCTGCTTTGTTAAGTACAGTGGGTACCTTATAGTCAATAATATGTTGTATATTAGGATAAAGTAGCCCTACTGTTGCAAGAGCAATAAAGACATACCGCATTCGCTTATCTTTAAAATAATCCCCTATGACAAAAAGGAGGTAAATTGCAGACAATGCTGCTATAGGTACAGCATACACCGTAAACCTAAGTCCACCCCAATGTGCAAATATACCTATGCCAATCAAAGGTAATGCTAAAATAAATTCCTTTTTATGCATAAGTAAAATAATATACCCTATAAGTGAAACAATAAGTCCAATACTTGACCCCATCATCCTGTGTGCTATATTGGCCTGATATGGCATCGTTTCAGGAGCAGGGAAAAAAAGTGTTTTCCCTGCTTCTCGTACTGTCTGATGTACACCATAAAAATGCAAACCTTCTGTGGTTGTTCCAGTAGCCACATAGCTCATTACTTTTTTCATAATCAGTCCAAAGACATTACCAAAATACATAAAAAGGACAAAAAGAACTGCGGTAGCAACTATAAGATTTTTTTGCTCAATAGTTGTCTTTTTTAATACAAAATATAATCCTATAAGCAGTACAATCTTTGTAATATAATTCCATGGGGCAAGCATAGGTAAAGGTAAAAGTGCAAAAAAGACGAGAATAATTAGCGCATAGGTCTTCGTATCATTCCGATGATAAAATATCATATATAGTGCATAGAGAATCCCCATAGCATAGACAATAGATTTTCCTTGATCATACAAAAAAGGATACATAGCAATGGCTATCGCGGCATAGAGTGCAGACCGCATGTTAAACTCCATGGTACTTTTCATCAAGAAGTAAAGTATAAACATGGGAGCCATAGCTGAAAACATATCGGTATCATAATACCCAGTCATCGTACGATTATAATAACTCCATATAATAGCACCTAGCAATGCAGCAAAAAAACCCCATAATACCTGACCATAAAGTCTAGCAATCAGAATAATTGGTATAACAACCAAACTAGCAATGATTGAGGGCATGTAAAGTATGACTGTTTCTAAAGAAAAGGGTGTAAATTTTGTAAACAATACAGTAAAGAATATAACCGCATTCCCCCACATACTTCGAATGCCAGGATTATTTTCATGGAGTCCATGCATAACATTTTGTACACCTGCTGCCCAAGTATACCCATCATTGGTGTTAATCATCAATTGTCCATTCCAGTAAAAATCTGCATTGTCTTGAAACTGATACACCCAAATCATACGAATAGCAAAACTAAACATGTAGGCTATGAGCATAAGTAATAACATATATTTTAATGGTAATTTATCATTTATCTCTTTTATTTGATTCATCATATCCTCTATTATCTTATTTTTTATACTTTAAAATACTCTTATAAGTATACCATCCAAAGTAATAAACTGCTTTATATAGAGGTAATTTCTCAACTTCTCTATAGAGCTTCCAATTATATAAACTTGCCCTAAGTTTATTACTTGAAATAGATTCCGTTCTAACCCTATAATATGCCAAAGGTTCATTTAAACCATCTGCATAGGGGATCTCTTTTAAGATTTTAAGCCATAAAGCAAAATCTTGACGTCTTAATAAGTTGGGCATATATACTTTTCCTAATCTTTCTGTATCATATATCACGGTTAAGCAACCCATAATATTTTGCTTTAATAATGTATTATAATCTACAGAAGGTGGTATACTCACTCTATTTATAATCTCTTCTGTATCCTCTTCTACCCTGTAATATCCCGTAAAACTCAATACGCTATTGTATGACTGCATAAACTCCAATTGTTTTAAAAGTTTATCTTTATGCCACATATCATCACTATCCAAAAACGCAATATATCTGCCTTTCGCTTCTTGGATTGCTCTATTTCTAGCGATTGCTGGACCTGAATTCTGTTCAAGCATAATTAATTGTATACGGTTCTCTTTTTTCATATAGTTTTTAACTACCTCTATCGATTTGTCTGTGGAGCAGTCATCCACAATAATCATCTCCCAGTCTGAATATGTTTGAACCTGTACAGACTCTATAGTCTGTGCTATAAACTGTTCACCATTATGTAAAGGTATGATAATAGAAACCATTATGTATTTTTCCTCAAATAATCTAAACTCCCTTTGAATAAAAATTGATTATATTTTAAAAAACTATATTTTAGCCTATACTTTTCTCTATTTTTTATAGCAAAGTATACATTTAATGGAAAACATAATAGCCCAAATACCCGTGCAAACATCGCACCTCTTCCAAATATAATATTATCAAGTAGTATCATACCTGTCCCTAGCTCTTCATGCTGTACAATGTCTATAGGTTTATACTCAATCACTGCACCCTGCTTCACTGCATCCGTCATAAATATAAAATCTTCACCTATAGCATAATGGCCTCCTGGTCCAAACCTTTCGTCAAAATGTAAAGCATACTTGTCTATCATCTCTTCTCTAAAGGCTACATCAACAATACCGATAATACTTAATGTTTTCAAAGTATGCCTAAAGGCATAAGGTTTATAGTTTTTATAATCTTTTCCAGAGAATGTCTTTATTTTAAAGGTTAAAAACTCTAAAGCACTCTCTTCTTGAAACGTGTGTAAGATTTGCTTAAAACTATCTACATAATAGAGGATATCATCATCTGCTAATAAACAGATGGAGCCTTTAATTCTATGCTGTAAAGCATTATTTCTATTTTTTGCTACACCACTTGAGTTTATTTGAGAGTACACAACATAGTTACAACTAATAAGTTCTTCTACATACTCTATCACTTCATTTGTCATCTGTTCACTTATCTGATGACTTACTGTATAAATAATATTTTCATCTTCTCTAATAATCTTATTTAACCCAAGAATTCTAGTATCTATAGTAGAAATTAATACATTTAAAATCATTTACACTTCTCTTTTTAGAGGAAAAGCCTGCACCAAAGTATCTAAATCTATATTAATTTTGTACGCATAAAACTGAGCATGGATGTCTTCTATTTTAACACCCGTATTAATCTTAAATGGTTTACTATCTTCTCTACCCACTGATGCAAAATAATCTAAGAACTTAAACCCATTACCTATCACTTTATCTGAAAACTCTATCCATGTTGAAGGAATACCATAGGCATCAGCTACGATAAGACCATGTAAAGAGCTAGATGCTACGCTCTCACACTCAAGCAACATATCTATAAAATGATAGACGTTTTCCTCCTGAATATCAAGTATTTTAATCTTTTCATTATTTTTAAACTGTTCTAACCAACTATTATCTTTATCTACAAAATGAGGGATAATACCAAGTGCATACTTTTTTTCTATCTTAGGATGATATATTTGAGGCAATAAAAGTGCTGGATCTCCATAGACTTCTGGACATGCGATATTGGCTTGAAGTAGAAGTCTTCTTGTCAGCGGACCTCTCACTGCACAAACTTCATAAGGAGGATTAATACATTTACCTTCTTCAGAAATAAATCCAGAACCCCAAACAATAGTATGACTAGATGCTCTTTCTAAAATAGATCCTATCGCAAGATAGTTTTTTTTATTATAAAACTCTGGTTCAACCCATACTACTTTTTGGTGGGTCAAACTTTCTAATAGAAATGGGTTTATTGCATCACCAAAATTATGTTTTCCTTTAAACCAAAAAAGCTTAATCGCGCGTGGATGCACTACATCTATAATACTAAACTGTATTTTTCTGATACAATATTTCAAGACTTGCTTCATTCTCATATTTACACTTTCTTATCTCGCGCATGGTTCAAGACTTTAATACTCCATAGTACTAAAGGATTACGAATACACTTCATGGCTTCAGACCTACAAACCAAAGCATAGGTATGAAGCTCTTTTTTAACTTCAGGTTCTGTGAATGTATTGGTAATATTAGTAGAATGCTTTCTGTATAATGCTCTTACTTTTGTTGTATACTTTACTTTACCTACACATGCTAGTCGACACCAAAGTAACCATTCTCCATAGTTTTTATACCCTTCATCCCAGCCCCCCACTTGTTCAAAATAACTACGTTGTATTAATGTACCAGTACTGTGAATTACATTTCCTAAAGAGAGGAAGTAGTTGATGAAATAATTTCTAACTTGTTGCTTAATATCATGATGTCCTCTACCAAAGATCTTCCCCTCAGCATCAATGAGGTTCGAATTACAATGCACAATGGCTGTTTGATCATTAGACTCTTTGATCATTACTTCTACATGATTGTTTACAAGGCAGTCATCATGTCCTAAAAATAATAAATATTTTCCTCTTGCCCTCAAAACAGCTTTATTATTACTTTTCATTAAGCCAAGGTTGTCTATATTTTGTATAATCTTTATATGCCCACTGGAATCAAACTGTTTGATGATTTGCATAGAGTTGTCTTTAGAACAATCATCAATAATAAGTATCTCTAAGCTATCAAGAAAAGTTTGATTTAAGCAACTTTCTATGGTCTCTTTAATAAATTTTTCACCATTATAAACAGGAATAATAATAGAAACTAAAATAGACATTTCTCTCCTAACGTACTTTCAATTTATAAATCATTGCTACTGCAATAAAATGTAAAAAACCACTTACTGCATATGCATATGTAACACCTACAAGTCCATACATTGTAATAAAGTAAATACTTAAAACAATAAAAGAAACAGCAAATAGTACCTCTGTTATTACTGTATACTTCACCATTGCTTTGGCTACCAAAACATACCCAAATAACCAACCAAATACTTTAATTACATTTCCTATCATTTGCCATAAGAATAGCTGGCTCATAGGCATAAACTCTTCGTTATAGAGTAAAATAATAATGGTATCACGTAAGAAGTAAATACTCATAGATATCAATACTGCTATAGGTATTATAATGTAGATTGCTTTGAATAGCTCACTATTTAAAGCACTTTTATTTGTAAGTCCTGCTAACGTAGGCAAAAAATACGTTGCTAATGACGTTGTGATTAGAGATAATGAAACTTGAGAAATCAACCACATACCCTGCCAATATCCCGCATCATTGATAGAAAATGTATCTGTAATATAATTTCTTACATAAATCATAGAAGTATTGGATGCAAGCACAGCTACCAGTGTAATAAGTGCAAAACCTAATAATTTTGTAACTACATGTTTTTGCATATCATAAAGAAAAAATGTTGCCTTTACCCATGTTTCTTTAGACAAGTAAGCCCAAGTTACAACAAACACTACAGATTGACTTATGACATAAGCGATCAATGCGCCTGTTAGTCCATACACAACACTCAATACCACCACAATAAGTAATGATATAACGCTTAATACAATATTTAAAAAAATATACTTTTTTATTTGTTTCTGTCCATTTAAGATAGATAAAAATATTGTATTGAAAACAAAGAAGGGTAAACTAAATGCCAATACTTTTATAATAAATGCATATTCTGTAGAATACAATAAATAGTTTGCTATTTTTTCTGCATAAAAAAAGAGTACCACACTTATAAGAAGGTTTAAAATCAATATCAATTTAACAGCTGCAGACCATACTTCATATTTTTTATTTTCTTCATCTGCATACTGTGCTGTATATTTGGTAATCGCTGTTTTTAAAAAATCACCTGCTATCGTTTTTACAAGCATGATAAAGTTTTGTAACTGTCCAACCAAAGCTACACCAGAAGGACCTGCATACATTGCGATAACCTTTGTAATAATAAAACCACTAATAATTCTTATCAGTGTCGAAATAGCAGAAAGTAAAGAAGTTTTTATAAGTGTCATAAGTGTTTAATGACTTTAGCAGGATTTCCAGAGACAACAACATTTTCAGGGATGTCCTTTGCTACAACAGAGCCATTACCTAACACACTATTTTTACCTATAGTAACGCCTTTCAAAATAGTCACATTATTGCCTATAAAAACATTTTCTCCAATAAATACATCATTTTTTATGATATTTTTTCCACCATATCTAGTATTTGGATTTAATTCATGAAAGTCAGAGTCTATGATTTGTACATCACTACCAATAAGACAATTTTTTGAAATAATAATACGCTTCCCATCAGAAATAATAGAAATATTATTATTTATCCTACAATGGTCACCTATCTCTATATAACTAGTTTCTTTTCTCACGTTCAGATACCCATATTTTGTATAAAAATCATTGGCATACCGAACACCAAAAATAACATCTTTACCAATGACGATAGTCCCTTCTCCATTTGCCAAGAGAGGCTGTATTTTACGTGCCTTAATTTTTATATTAGAAAGTGTATGATAAAAGAAAACCCTTGACTTTTGAAAAAATAGTTCAATCATTTTTTCTTTTATTCTCCACCAAAATCTATTTATAGGCATTAATAACTTCTACAATTTTCTTAGTCTCTTCTAACGTTTGCACCCCTGAAATGGGTAAACTTAACACTTCATCATGTATTTTCTCTGTTATAGGGTAAGATACAGCATTCCACTCTTTATAGGCTTTTTGTTTATGTGGTGCCAAAGGATAATGTATTAAAGTATGTATGCCATTATCTAACAAATATTTTTGTAATACTTCTCTTTTTTTTGTTCTAATCACAAACAAATGCCACACATGAGAGGAAGAGACTTCACATTTAGGTAAGTGAATCTCTTTATTTTCAATATGTGTTAAATAATATGCTGCTATCGCTTGTCTATGTTTTATTTCAATATGAAGGTATTTTAACTTTACCCTTAACATCGCTGCTTGCATTTCATCTAGGCGGCTATTCTTTCCTTTATAAATATTTTCATATTTTTTATGACTACCATAATTCCCCAAAGCCTTTATCGTAGTATACAGAGTTTCATCATCTGTTGTAACCGCACCACCATCACCCAAGGCTCCAAGATTTTTCCCAGGATAAAAGCTAAACCCCCCTGCATCTCCTAAGGCACCAACTCTTTTACCTTTATCGTACGCACCATGAGCCTGTGCACAATCTTCAATCACTTTCAACTGATACTTCTTTGCCAAAACTAAAACATCTTCTATCTCAATAGCTTGACCATATAAATGTACCAACATAATAGCTTTTGTTTTCACGCTAATCTTTTTTTCAATCTCACGTATATCAATATTGTATGTCTCTATATTGGGCTCAACCAGAATAGGTATTAAGTCATTTTCAGAAATGGCCAATATCGTTGCAATATACGTATTTGAAGGCACGATTACTTCATCACCATCCTGCAATATGCCCAGTTCTTTATAGGCTCTTAATATTAAAATCAGTGCATCTAAACCGCTACCAACACCAATACAATATTTCACCCCACAATATGTAGCAAACTCTTTTTCAAATGTCTGGCACGCATCCCCTTGTATATACCAGCCACTGTCTATTACTTTTGTACATGCTTCAATAAGCTCTTCACGATACTGTTTATTGATTTTTTTTAAATCTAAAAACGGAATCATTATTTCTTTTCCTTACAAACACTACATGCCAAACTTTCATCACATTTTGTACCACATTGACAAATATATCCATATTTTATTGCTGGGTTTCCATACCACAATTCATGTTTAGGTATATTTTTTGTAACCACACTCCCTGCACCTACCATGGCAAACTCCCCTACCGAAACCCCACCTATAATAGTACAATTTGCTCCCAATGAAGCTCCTCTTTTAATAATAGTTTTTAAAAAAGTATGTGGATATTTTTTACTTCTAGGTGAAAGGTCATTGGTAAATGTAGCATTAGGACCGATAAAAACATCATCTTCCAATGTGATACCATCCCATAATTGCACACCTGACTTTACAGTAACACTGTCGCCTATAATGACATTATTCTCAATCAATACATGCGCATTTATATTGCAACTCTTTCCAATTTTTGCACCCTCTAAAATAACACAGAATTGCCATATCGTTGTATTTTCACCAATATTAGAAGTTTGCACATCTGACAAAGAATGAATCATTTCTTAATCACCTCTAAAAAAGTATCATAGTCTCGAATATAATCTTCTTCTTTATAGATGTCATCTGCTAATACCAATAAAACACAATCCGAACTAAACGCATGCATAGTACCCCAAATCATAGGAGGTTGACACAAACCTAAATTTGGTTTATCCAGCAAAAAAGTTTCTTTCTTGAGTCCATCATCTAAAGTAATTTTACAACTACCATTTATAACAATTAAAAATTGATTTGCTTTATAATGTGCGTGGTTTCCCCTTAATACCCCATCCTGTGTTCCATAAATATAAAATACTCTTTTGATAGAAAAAGGGATATCAATGTTTCCTTCTAAAGCAACTAATTGTCCTCTATCATCTCCTAATACTTTAAACTCTTTTATGTGACTACTCAATATTTTCCTTTCGTGCGGTAATACATACTATTACACCATCAATTACATTTCTTCTTTTATACTACGTAAAAACTCTAAAAGAAATACCATAAAAACCGAAAATATAAGACCAGTAATCAAAGAAACGAGAAAAATAAGTATCTTTTTGGGCTTGATTGGTTTTTCAAGCACTTCAACATTTCCAACGATATGTGTTTGCTTAATTCTTAATGGACTGATAGAAAGTTTTAAATTGTATTCTTTTGCTTTCAAAGCAGAAACAAGGGCTTGTAAAGACTGTGCTTGCGTTTGATTTTGACTAATTTGTATCGTATAAATACCTGCAAGTGCAGCATCTTCCGTGCTTAGATTCATAATTTTTTGACTATAATTTTCTAAAGTTTTTTGGATTTTTATAAAATTTTCTTGTGCCGTTTTTATATCTTCTTGTGTCAAGAGTATCAACTCTTTTTGCGTATGCATAAAGGTATGTACCTGTTCTTCATACTCTTTTTCAACTTTCTTTACAATACCTTCTATAAAAGTAACTGCCTCTTCATTACTGTGCCCCTCAACAAGCACAGAAAATACACTTTTGGCTTGTTTATTTACGCTTATAGATTTTACCTTAGGAAGCCTCATCGCTTGCTTTGATTTAACACCATAGATATATTCCAACTTTTGTTTAATATCTGCGATATTATCTAAGACCGTTTCATCCTTTGTTCCTACATTAACCTTCCCTACTTCTATCATTGCTTGTACCTGATATACCGGTTTGGTCACAAAGATATATACTAAAGCCAGTAACATAAACAATGCTGTAATACTAAAAATAAGTTTTTTACGTTTTTGGAGTGTACTAAACAATTTACGTAAATCGATTGTATCATCCGCATGCATAGTTACATTATTTGTTTGGTCCATTATTTACCTCATCTATAAATTAAATATAACATCATAGCACTTTATGACTTATGCGTGTGTCATATGATCAAATTCAGGTACAATTTTTTTTAGCTTTTCCAATTGATTGTTTGTACTCAATAAAATCTCAATATCTTGACTAAGTTCTTTAATATCATAATACGTTGGTGCTGCTACTGTAATAGAATCATATTCTGTATGCATATCACTCTCATCTATCAACAACTCTTCATAGAGTTTTTCTCCTGGACGTAAGCCTGAAAATTCTATCTCTATATCATTACGTCCACTTAACTCTATCATCTTTTTTGCCAAGTCAACAATCTTAATGGGTTCACCCATATCCAAAATAAAAATTTCTCCCCCTTGTCCTATAGCACCTGCTTGAAGTACCAGCTCACAAGCTTCAGGTATCAACATAAAATAACGTGTAATATCAGGATGTGTTACCGTAATATTTTGACCATTTTCTATTTGACTTTTAAACTTAGGTATCACTGAGCCACTGGAACCAAGTACATTCCCAAAACGTACTGCTACGATATCTGTCCCTTGCCCATTTGAATTTTGTGCATACAGTTCACATACTCTTTTGGTTGTCCCCATCACATTTGTTGGACGTACTGCCTTGTCTGTACTGATAAGTATAAACTTTTCAACATTGTTTTCAATAGCTATATCTATACAGTTTTTTGTACCTATAATATTATTCCATATTCCCTCAGATATATTTTCTTCTACCAACGGTACATGCTTATAGGCTGCAGCATGTATAACAATTTCAGGTTTATAAGTTTTAAATGTTTTTTGGATTTGTTTTTTATTGACAACAGACTGCATCACACAGACAATATTTTTTTTATCCTGAATTTCCTGTTCAATTTGGTACAAGTTGTATTCACTATGGTCAATTAGTATTAATTTTTTGGCTTTAAATCGTATACATTGCCGTACAATTTCAGAGCCAATACTCCCCCCTGCCCCTGTAATTAAAATTGTTTTATTCTCCATAAAAGAAGAAATTTTTTCCTTGTCCAAATCTTGTGGGTGCCTTGCCAATAAATCCGTAACAGAGACCTCTTTTAGTTGCTTGGAAAAAGGTTCATCTCTTAGCATGTTATCTAAGGAAGGTAAGATTTTTATCTCATTAAAATAATCATGAAGTTCTTCATAAATTTCATTGGTACGCCTGTTTTCTACAGAAGGCATCGCGATAATGAGTAAATCCATTTTATTATTTTCTAATTTATTTTTCAATTTTTCTTTGGAAATGATACGAAGTGCATTAATACTTCGTTTTTGTAATGAAATATCATCATCTACAAAATAATTTACCTTATATTCACTAGAAGTAAATTCTTCTTCAAGCTTTAATCCTGCTCTTCCTGCCCCATAAATAACAACACTTTTTGTTTTTTCTATTTGACTTCTGTTGATTAAGAAATGATATCCATACATCAAAAAATTAATCGCAAATAAATACACAAATAACTCAGCAATAAAAAAATTGATGTAGATATCTCCATAAAAGATAGGCATATATATTGCAAATGCAGCAAGATATACCACACTCTTCATCAGAAATGTTTTTTGGGATGCTTTACTCCATGATAAAGAGTAGTCTTTAAATATAAGTATAGATGCCAGAAGTCTTACAGCAATCACTGTTCCTACTACACTCCAAAGAAAAAGTTGATGAAAAACCCAAAATGTCCAGGAGAAAGTGACTATAGTTAAAATAATAATGACCAAAACATTTAAAAGACGTTTATCTATACTCATTTAGTCCTATTGCTCCTATAGTAAATTAATGCATATTATATACTAGTCCCTCTATTGTTTAGATTACATATAGGGTTTATAGCGGGGGAAGTCTTTAGGCGTTTTAAATAATATATGGGCATAGTCTTTATTATTTTTATAATATTGATATGCCTTTACATGATTAGGGTTGGCATGTCGCCCTTTCCAATAGACATTTTTATGGTAAATATACTTGATAACAAATGCTATATCTGCCCGTGCATAATAACGTATTTTTTTACTTGTTATATTGACTGTTTCATACTGTTTCATTTGCTTTCCAATCATTTTTATTTCTTCTGTTGAGAGATGAAAGCCTACTCTTCTTTCATAAAAACTATTTTTTATAGATTGTATATTTTTATAATAATTATGTTGCAATACTGTAGTATGCTTTGAAAAAATATATATCGAAACTAAAGATATTAAAAATATTATATGCATTATTCTTAATGACATATTATAGGTCTTAACCATATAGTACATAATGATAGGAAATACAACAAATAAAGATGAACTATAATAAAGCCTATTGACTACCATTGTTTTGGTGATGATTCCAAACAAGCCTCCCAAAAATTGAGAGAGAGGAATAAGTACAAAAAGAGATGTAATGCTTATAAAAAGTATCATTCTCATATTTATATCCATATGTTTACGCCTAACTTTATCCCATACTAAGTGTATTAAAAAAAGAAGTGCCACAAGACCTATAAAATACATCAATTCATTAACTGAAGCGAAAGCTCTGTTCGCCCCACCAATGAGCACTTGTCCCTCCTGCAATATCTCTTTATACAATTCAGGAAGTTTTTCCACACTCAAATAGTAAAATATCTTTGACTGTTCTGGCTGATAATGCCTCATAATATAATATATACCTCCCAAAAGAGGGAAAAATATATAAAAATGTTTTTTTAGATACATAAATAATTTATCAACAAAAACTAAACTAAATACAAACAAATACATAAGATAATACATAAACTCCATTGAGTGAGCTTGAAGTATAAATCTTGAAAGCAAAAGGATTTGCAGCACAAAAAATATTTTTTTCTGTAATGAAACTTCTTCCAATAATAACACTAAAGTTAATGCCGTCATATACCAAAAGAGTGGTAATGTAATTTGATAATTTACAGAATACCACATTATCCATACTTGATGATGCCGAATTGAAGCTGTTGCAAAGATTGTAACCCAGATTACTACAGACCAAAGAGAGAGCCACTTAAGCATAATACTCGGTATTTTGGTATATACATTCCGTATTATTACTTTAGTAAAATAATAAAGAGAAAAAAGAGTAATGTATATTTGAAAAATATGAATCATTCTAGCTCTTAAAAATATTGCATCACTTTTTAAACCTACAATCATAAATACTTTTGCCCATAGATAATGCCAAATATATCTACCTTCAGGGATAGGTATAGCTACATATTTCCCACTTGGTATCATTGTATAAATATCATTTACCCAAATCCCTACTACTTTTTTTATAGGGTTTACTAATTGCATATAAATATCATCTATACCTATAAGATGCTGAATCATATCATAGGGATATCGTAAAAAAGGATAACTAAAAAGTATAGCTATTAATCCTAAGAAAACGATAGAATAAAATAAAATCTCTTTACTCTTTGAAAAAATCTTATCTTTCATTATCAATTATTATCACAACACAGTTTAATAACATTACAGATTTTCTTTACATCTTCTTTTTTCATCATTGTACTGCTAGCTACACAAAGTCCTGTTTTATATAACATTTCACTTGTACCATCAAGATGATTTTTACAATTTTTAAATAGAGGTTGCATATGCATAGGTTTCCAAAGTGGTCGGCTTTCTACATTTATCTCTTCAAGGGCTTCCATCACTTTAGCATGGTCTGTTTTTCCAAATGTCAATGCCGTGAGCCATCTGTTTCCACGGCTATTTTCAAGTTCTGGCATAAATATGATTTCTTCTATATCTTCTAAAAATTCTTTATACCATTCAAAAATTTCACGTTTTTTTAGAACTCTATCTTCGATAACCTCCATCTGTGCTACACCTATCGCTGCAAGTACATTTGACATACGATAGTTATATCCATATTCTTCATGTTCATAATGTATATACGGACCTTTTGCCTGTGTACTGTAGAACATGGCTTTATCTATCCACGTTTTATTGGGGCTTACCAACATTCCGCCACCACTGGTAGTAAGTATCTTGTTTCCGTTAAATGAGTAGATACCAAAGTCTCCAAAAGTACCAGTATGTCTTCCCTTAAATGTTGCACCAAGTGACTCTGCAGCATCTTCTATAAGATAGACATCATATTCCTTACATAGCTGAGTAATTTTCTCAATATCTGCACTCATACCATACAAATGCGTCAGTATCAGTGCTTTTGGTTTTTTAGTACACTCTTTCAAGTAATTTTCTAACAGTACAGGAGAAAGATTCCACGAAGTATTATCGCTATCTATAAAAACAGGATTGGCTCCTTGATAGAGTATCGCATTGACAGAACCTATAAAAGTAAATGTGGAGGCAAGGACATCGTCCCCTTCTTTAATACCAAGTATACGAAGAGCCAAATGGATAGCCGCCGTCCCAGAGGTAACA
>Ga0256844_10000384_pt1 | contig 16965 bp, 16 predicted proteins | sample MusselsmetaG_FD_189100 | JGI IMG/M metagenome (GOLD analysis project Ga0256844, IMG submission 189100) | Mussel associated microbial communities from hydrothermal vent at the East Pacific Rise, Pacific Ocean - Mussels | ecosystem: Host-associated > Mollusca > Shell > Unclassified ... | reverse complement strand
TTTAATCATTTTATTGAAACACATATAGTTAAACATCAGTATAACAAACAATTAGAAGGTGGGTTTTCTGTTTGGAATGATGACATTAAAACAGTTAATATAATTGAAAATAAAAAACAAATTATTAATAAATCATTTAAAGAATCAATATTTCAACTTGAAAATCAATTAGGTAATTTAATAAATGAATGGAAATGGGGTAATGTTCACACATTAGAGCATTCACATCCAATAGGAGATAAAGTAGATGCTTTACATAATTTTTTTAATGTAGGTCCTTTTTCAATTAATGGTTCAAATGAAGTTTTAAATAACCAAATGTTTCCTAAAAATGAAGAAGGTGTTTATAAAGTTACAGGTGGTCCTTCAACAAGACGAATAGTTGATTTTAGTGATGTAGAAAATAATAGTTTTGCAATAATACCAACAGGACAATCTGGAAATCCATTTAGTAAACACTATAAAGATCAAGCTCAAAAATTTGTTAATGGTGAATTTTATAAAATGTTATTAAATAAAGATAGTATTCAAAAGTCTGAGGATAAATTAATTATAAGTGTTAAGTAAGGTTTAAAGCTTTAATACTTCAATTTAATTATCCTAATTATGATGTATATTATTAATAATTTCACACTTGACTTTGTTATTTATTTTACATAACTTTGCTTAACACTCGATAAACAATATTAAAACGATTGTTTATCTATATACAAAACACAATTATCCAATTAAGGCTAACTATGTTAAAAAACGCCCTATTAAATTAAACTAAAAACCTGTGTTGCTATTTCAAACTCTTCATTTGTAGGAATAACTACAATTTTAACTTTCGAATTTTCAGATTGAATAGCTCTTATTTCTTTTGAGCGAATTATATTTTTTTCTTGGTTTAAATTAATTCCTAAATATGATAAATCATTACATACAAGGTTTCTTATTACATCAGAATTTTCACCAATCCCAGCAGTGAATACAATAGCGTCTAAACCATTCATAATAGCTGTATAAGAACCAATATACTTTTTAATTCTGTATGCGTTCATTTCTAAGGCAAGGTTTGCCATTTTATCATCATTTGCTGCAGCATTTTCAATATCACGTAAATCACTCATTCCGGTAATACCTAGCATTCCACTTTTCTTTTGAAGTAAATTACTAATTTCATCAATTGAATAATTCAACTTTTGAGCTAAATATAATACTATAGATTGATCAATATCACCACTTCGTGTTCCCATAATAAGTCCGTTCATAGGACCAAAACCTAAACTGTGATCTATACTTTTACCATTTTTAATTGCAGTCATACTACAACCATTTCCTAAATGAATAGTAATTAGTTTTGTATTATCTTTTTTAAGAAATTTAATTGCTTTATTTGCTACATATTGATGGCTAGTACCATGAAACCCGTATAGTCTTACATTGTGCTTATCATAAAACTCATTTGGAATTGCATAACGATGAGCAACTTCTGGTATTGTTTGATGAAAAGCAGTGTCAAAAACAGCAACTTGTTTTGCGTGTGGGAATATTTTTTCTGCAACTTCAATTCCTAATAAGTTAGCAGGATTGTGTAAAGGAGCTAAAAAAGATAATTCATCAATAGCTTTTTTAACGTCAGAAGTGATTAATGTAGTTTTTGTAAAAACACTTCCTCCATGAACGACTCTATGACCAACAGCAATAATTTCATCAGCAGATTTTATAACACCATGTTGTTTATCTAATAACAATGTTGCTATTTTTTTTAAACCAATTTCATGATTTTGAATATTAGTTACTTCTTTTAAACTATTATAATTAATAATAGAATCTTCTAATCCTATACGTTCAATTAAACCTTTTGCTATTACATTACCTTTAGGCATTGATAATAATTGAAATTTTATTGATGAACTTCCTGAATTTATTACTAGTATTTTCATTTTTAAAATTTTGAATTTTGAAAGTTGAATGTCATTGCGAGTGATAGCGTGGCAATCTGTTGTTTTCTACTAAGTTTTAATTGTTATGTTTAAGTTTACAATCCTTCTGCTTGAATTGCTGTAATTATAACAGTGTTAAATATATCATCAATGGTACAACCACGACTTAAATCGTTTACTGGTTTGTTTAGTCCTTGTAACATTGGTCCAATTGCCAAAGCTCCAGTTTCTCGTTGTACGGCTTTATAGGTATTGTTACCTGTATTTAGATCAGGAAATATTAGTACACTAGCTTCACCTGCAACTTCAGAATTTGGTAATTTACTTTTACCAATAGTTTCATCAACAGCAGCATCATATTGTATTGGTCCTTCAATCTTTAAATCTGGTCTTAGTTCTTTAACAATTTTAGTTGCTTCTCTTACTTTTTCTACATCTGCACCAATACCTGATGTTCCAGAAGAGTATGATAGCATAGCTATTTTTGGTTCAATATCAAATGCTAAACTAGAATCTGCAGATGAGATTGCAATTTCGGCTAATTGTTTTGCGTTAGGATTTGGATTAATAGCACAATCACCATAAATAGAAACTCTATCTTCTAAACACATAAAGAAAATAGAAGAAACAACTGATGCTCCAGGTTTAGTTTTAATGAATTGTAAGGCAGGTAAAATAGTGTGTTGTGTAGTATGTGCAGCACCAGAAACCATTCCATCTGCATGACCTTTATATACCATCATTGTTCCAAAATATGAAACATTAATCATTTTATCTTCGGCAATAGCCATATTGATATTTTTATGCTTTCTTAACTCATAGTAAGTATTTACATAATCATCATAATATTCGCTTTCTATTGGGTTTATAATGTTTAAGCGACTCATATCAAAATGTAAATCTAGTTTTTTAATACGTTCTTTAACTTTTTGTACATCACCTAAAATAGTTAAATAAACAACATCTTGATTTATTAATCTAATAGCTGCAGTTAAGATACGCTCATCTTTTCCTTCAGGAAGAACAATATGTTTTTTATGTAGTTTAGCTCTCTTAAGTAAGTTGTATTGGAACATTCTTGGTGTAATTCCTCTACTTTTAAAAGTAACTAATGCTGTTGCTAGTTTGTCAACATCAACAAATTTTTCAAAACTTCTAATTGATAAAAGTATTTTTTCTTTGTTGGCTGCATAAATTTTAGGTTTTACTAATCCTACTTTGGTAGCTGTAATATAAGTTCCATCTTTAACTGATAGAATAGGAATTCTATGATCTAAACCTTCAATTAATTTTAATATGGGTTCTTCAGGAATTAATCCTCCAGTTAATAAGATACCAGATAATCTAGGATAACTATCCGAAATATGTGCTTGTAGAGCTCCTAAAATTAAATCAGATCTATCGCCAGGAGCAACCATTAAGGTATTATTTTTTAATCTAGGTAAGTAATTATGTAATTGCATAGCTCCAACTACAAAGCTGTTAATTTCATAATGTAATCTATCTTCACCAAACAAAACTTTAGCATTAAGTTCATCTTTTATTTCCTTAATTGTAGGGTTTGCTAAGTGTTTTATTTTAGGAATAGCATTGACAATAATATCTTTAGGTAATTTTTTAATTAATTCATCTTTTACCCAAGGAATATTTTTCTTTTTAACTTTATTAGCAATAACAGCTAAAACTTCAACTTCTCTATCTTCAAATAAATCATAAGCAGCAAACATATTGTTTACAAAATCTTCCATAGATTTATCTGCTCCACTTTCTACAATAATTGCTGGAATTCCAAGGTTTTTTGCAATATCAGAATTTATTTTAAGTTCTGTAGCTGTTCCTTCGCCAGAGAAATCTGTTCCTTCTACAAGAATAAAATCATATTTTTCTTCTAAGGCTTTATATTTCTCAATTATTTTATCAATTATGGCATCATGCTCACCGTTGTGTTGTTTTTCTAAAACTTCACTTTTAGTAAATGCATAAGCATCATCCATACTGATATCAAGTTCAAAATGTTTTCTTACCGTTTCAATATGGTTGTCTTTTTTGTCTCCATTAAAATCACTTATAATGGGTTTGTAATAACCAACTTTTGCTACTTTTCCAAGTAACATTCTCATCAGTCCTAAAGTAACGATAGACTTCCCGCTACCATTCTCCATTGTTGCAATATATACTGCTTTACTCATCTTCAATTTTTTATAGTACAAAGGTAAGTATAACTAAATATTAATTAATGATTTTTATTAGTAGAATTTAAAGTTTTTTGATTTTTTTAATGTTTAAAATGTAAGTTGTTTATAACCATTTAGATGGTTTAATAGTAGCATCTAGAATTTTAATATTTAATTCATCTGAAATAAATTTCGCATTATTAAATGCATCATCTAAATCTGTTGTTTTGTATATTTCTATTCGATTATTTTTATTGTAAAATAATAAAAGTTTTATTATTTCATTAGCAACTGTAGCTGAGGCTGTAAAACCTCTATATCTTTTATTTTCTTTAGTTTTAAAAACAGATAAATATTTAATGTTTTCAGGAAGTTTTTCCCATAATCCAAATAAAAAACCATAGATAGAAAGAAGTTCACGATATTGTTTTTTATCCAAATCAATTTCTGCTCCTTTACGATGAACAAGAATTAATCCAATAGCAAGAATAAATAAACCGTATAAGTAGAAATAGATAAATAGTGTAACTACAGCAAATAATATCATTGAAGATCCTATTAATTGTTTACTAAATGTAGCTTTTTCAATAAATTTAATAGTTCTTTTCATACCTATCTAGGTAACATAATTTTATATTTACGTTTACTAGCATTATTTAAAATATTTTCTCTAAGCCAAGGATTTAGAGCTTTTAATTCTTTATAATTTAAACCATAATGTTTTGCAAAGCTTGCAATATTTGTAATTACAGAATCAACTTCAATTTCATAAGTATCAATATGATTATATAAATCTGAATCATTATATATAAAACCATATTTAGAAGGGTTTTTTAAAATTTCTTTAGCAGCTATTATTCTAAATATATAACGAGAAGTTTCTTCTCCAAGTAATAAATCATAATAATTATTAACTTGTTGTTTATTCATTTGTTTTATTATTCCACTTCGACCACTGTTATAAGATGCAGCAGCAGTTGTCCAACTACCAAATTTTTTATAAGCTTCATTTAAATATTTACATGCAACTTTAGTTGATTTTTCTATATGAAAACGTTCATCTATATTTTTGTTTATTTCTAATCCGTTTTCTCTACCTGTAGTTTTCATAATTTGCCAAAAACCTTTAGCTCCAGCAGGTGATGTTACATTCATTAAGCCACTTTCTATTAAAGCTAAATATTTAAAATCATCTGGAACTCCATTTTCTGCTAAGATTTTTTCAATTAAAGGGAAATATTTATTAGCTCTTTTTGCATATATTAAAGTATTGGATTGCCAATAAGTATTTACATGTAACTCTCTATCCATTCTTTCGTAAACATCTTGAATTTCTAAAGGCACAGTTTCTCCTGCAAATTCTAAATAAGTAGGCATTTTTACTGCCTTTATTTCATAATTATCACTTACATTTTTTATAACTTTAGAGGTAATTAAAGTTTTGGTTTCAGTATTCTGAATACTTGGTGCTTGTTGTGTAGCTTTAATAAAAAAGGCACTTAATATAATTATACTAATTAATACGATAAATTTATAGGCAGAGTTCATAGTTTTATTTTTTATTTATTAAAAAGGAGAATTAAAATCATTAAATTTAATTCCTTTTTTATCTTTTTCTGATAATATTACATTTTTTACTTTCCAGTCAATATTTAAGTCTTTATCAAAACAATGTATACATTCTTCGGTTTCTGGAAAATAATAATCCGAACATTTATAACTAAATATAGTGTTTTTCTTCAAAGTTAAAAAACCATGAGCAAAACCTTTAGGTATAAATAATTGTTTTTTATTTTTAGCTGATAATTTTATTGCAAAATGCTTGCCATAAGTTGATTGGTCTTTTCGTAAATCAACTACAACATCTAAAATAGCACCTCTAATTACTCTTACTAGTTTATCTTGACTATGAGGAGGTTTTTGAAAGTGAAGACCTCTAATAACATTTTTTTGAGATAGCGATTCATTATCTTGTATAAAATTAATATTTATTAAATTTTCAAGTTGTTTTTTATTATATGATTCCATAAAATAACCGCGATTATCTTCAAAAACTTTTGGAGTTAATATAAGTAAATCTTTAATGAATGTTTTTTCTATGTTCATAAATATATTTATTGTCTTAAAACTTCTTCTAAAATTAAATTAATTTTTTTTGCTTTATTTAATATCATTATATGTGTTCCTCCATCTACAATAATACAATTTTTAATATTTTTAATAGGAAATATTCCATCTTTATTTCCATGAATATGAATTACGTTATCATTATTAACATTTTGTTTCCAATGTAAAACATTTTTTATAGCCCAAGGTAGATATTTTTCATCTCTCATTGAAAGATATTTTTTATATAAATCTGCTCTTTTTTCAGCTACATCACCAAATAAATACTTTACATAATTATCAATATTATTTAAGGCTTTTACAGGAGTTAGCTTATATGCTCTTGTAGTTTTTGCGATTTTTAATCTTAATGGAAATTCATCATGATGTTTAACACTTGAAATAATAATTATTTTTAAAGGATTGGATATTTTACTCATTTCTTGAACCATAATACCTCCAAAAGATACTCCTACTAAAACATGATTTTTTTCTAAAATCCCTTCGCACATACGTTTTGCATAACTTTCTATGCCTTCGTTTTTAGACAGAGGAATTAACCATTCTAATAAATGAATTTTAAACTTATTTTCATCAAGTTTAATATATTCAAAAATTGATGGACTTGCTGCTAAACCAGGAACAAAATATATATGAATTTTATCTTTTTGCATATCGACAAATTTAAGTTAATTAAGTAATTTAGCAAAACTATATTTTTACTAAATTTAAGTATTAATAATAAGCAAAAACTATAAATAAAAAAAACAATAACAATAAGCTATTTAACAAATACTCAAATTAATGAAAGCATTTTATAAAAAACATATTCTTAATTTTAAGCTAGCAAGTGGAACTTCTCGTGGAATATTAAAAACCAAAGAAACATATTTTTTAAAAATAACTGATAAAGTTAAAGTTGGAATAGGTGAGTGCGCAGTTTTTAGAGGTCTAAGTATTGATGATGTTCCTAATTATGAAGAAAAGTTAAACTGGGTTTGTAATAATATTAATTTAGATAAAAATATTTTATTTAATGAATTAATAGAATTTCCATCAATTCAATTTGGATTAGAACAAGCTTTATTATCATTGAAAAGTAAAGATGAATTTGAGTTATTTCCTTCTAAATTTACAAAAAGTAATGATGAAATAAATATAAATGGTTTAGTTTGGATGGGAACTGAATTATTTATGAAAAAACAAATTGAAGAAAAATTAAAATCTGGTTTTTCTACAATAAAACTTAAAATTGGAGCAATAGATTTTAAAACAGAATATAATTTATTAAAATCTATAAGAAAAGAATTCTCTGTAAAAGATATTACTTTGCGTGTAGATGCTAATGGAGGTTTTAAACCAAATGAAGCATTGGATAAATTAAAATATTTATCAGACCTTGAATTACATTCAATAGAACAACCAATTATGGTTAATCAATGGGAAGAAATGGCAAATTTATGTATTAAATCACCATTAGATATTGCTTTAGATGAAGAGCTAATAGGAGTTTTTCATATAACTGAAAAGAAAAGAATTTTAGAAACAATAAAACCTCAATATATTATTTTAAAACCAAGTTTAATTGGAGGAATTAAAGGTTCTAATGAGTGGATTGATTTAGCAAATGATCGTAATATAGATTGGTGGATTACTTCGGCTTTAGAAAGTAATATAGGTTTAAATGCAATTGCTCAATATACATATAGTTTGGGTAATAAAACTCCTCAAGGTTTAGGTACAGGAAGTCTTTTTACTAATAATATTTCTTCACCTTTAATAGTTCAAAATGGAAATTTATTATATGATAATAACTTAAAATGGGATTTAAATTTATTGAATGAATTTTAAAAATGTAAAATATTTGGCACAATTTATTATTCTATTCTCTATAATGATAATATGGCTACATATTTCAAAGATATTTATAAATTTAGGCTTGGCAATTGTAATTTGGTATTCGTGGAAAACCATATTAGTTTTAAAAAAACAAGAAAAAGCAAATATTTATAATTATTATTTTGGACTTTTATCATCCATTATTGGAATTGTATTAATTTTAATATCATTTATCGATGTTACAATACTTTCAATAATACCTATTATTTTAGGAATTTCAATTTTAGTATTTGTTTATTTAACATTGAGTTTTCATAAATAATTTATTAAAAGCTTCATCTAAATAAATAAAATTTTGATTAACAAATAACTAAGTTATATTTGCATCAAATAAAAAACAATAAGTTATGATTTACGGAACAGGAGGGAAAAAATTAGGAGAAGTATTAATAACAAATGAAAAATGTCCAAGTTGTGAAAAAATCAATACTGTTTATTTACATGGAGTAGCTAGATATTTTCATATTCTATGGATACCAGTTTTTCCATTTTCAAAAAAATTAATAACTATTTGTCATTCTTGTGAAAATGAAATTTCCGAAAAAGAAAGATTACAGAGTTTAAAAGACAAAGTTGATTTAGAAAAAGGATCTTTAAAACTTCCTGTGTTTCTATTTGCAGGTTTAGCAATAATAATTGCTTTTATTGGATATTTACAATATGAATCAAAAAAACATAAAGAATTTGTTGGAGATAGAATACATAATTTGCAAACCGATGATGTAATTGTTTTTAAAAATAGCTCAACTGAATATACTTTTGCTTTGGTGGATAGTGTAATTAATGATACACTTACATTTAAAAATAGTAATTATTCTATTGATGCAAAACCTACAAAATCTGATTATATTAATGGAATAACTAAAAAAGATGATTTTTTTAATGATGAACTTTATATTTTATCACAAAAAGAAGTAGATTCGTTATTTACAATAGGTGAACTTGATATTTTTGAAATAGATAAATAAATGATTTTAACAGATACACATACTCATTTATATTCAGATCAATTTGATGATGATAGAGTAGAAACAGTACAAAGAGCAATTGACTTAGGAATAAATAGATTTTTTCTACCAGGAATAGATTCAGCTACTACAAATAGTATGTTTGAATTAGAAAAACAGTTTCCAAATAATATGTTTTTAATGATGGGTTTACATCCAACATCTATAAAAGAAAATTATAAAGAAGAGTTAAATCACGTGAAAAAATGGTTGGATAAACGAAACTTTTATGCTGTTGGAGAAATAGGAATAGATTTATTTTGGGATAAAACTTTTATTAAAGAACAGCAAGAGGCTTTTAAAATTCAAATATCTTGGGCAAAAGAAAAAAACCTACCAATTATTATACATTGTCGAGATGCATTTGATGAGGTTTTTGAAGTTCTTGAAGAAATGAAAGGCGATAAACTTTTTGGAATTTTTCACTGTTTTACTGGGAATCTAGAACAAGCAAAAAAAGCAATTAGTTATAATATGAAACTCGGTATTGGAGGAGTTGTTACCTTTAAAAATGGTAAAATAGATAAATTTCTTAATGAAATACCTTTAAAAAATATTGTTCTAGAAACAGATTCGCCATATTTAGCACCAACTCCATTTAGAGGTAAACGAAATGAAAGTAGTTATTTAATTAAGGTAGCCGAAAAGTTATCGGATATTTATAAAATATCACTAGAAGAAATAGCATCTATTACCACTAATAATTCAAACGATGTTTTTATAATTTAATTATGGAATTGAATAAAGAAGAAATAAAACAAAAAATAAATCTAGAAATAGAAAAGATAAAACTTAAAATTGAAGAATTAGAAGATTTAACTAAGCCTATTGCTCCAGATTGTGCTATTGGTAGAATTAGCAGAATGGATGCAATTAATAATAAATCTATTAATGAAAATGCATTACGTAAAGCTAAAAGTAAGCTTAAAGGAATGGAATTTGCATTGCAAAATGTAAATGATAATGATTTTGGTTTATGTGCAAAATGTAATAATCAAATTCCTTTAGGTAGAATATTATTAGTTCCTCATAGTAGATTTTGTGTAAATTGTGCTTCGTAATGTAAATATAAAAATTACGTCTGATTACATAACTTTTTAAATTTAATAATTACATAATGCCCTTTATATTAGATAAATCATTTAAACCATATATTTTGCTTAGAAATAAGCATGTAAATACATTATACCGCTATTTTTTTTCAGATACAAAAGTAGAGTTTAAAAGAAAAAGAATTAAAACATTTGATAATGATTTTATAGATTTAGATTTTTCAAAAGTTAATTCAAATAATATTGTTATTCTTATTCATGGTTTAGAAGGAAGTTCAGATTCTAATTATATTCATACAATGTCTCAAACATTAAATAATGCAAATTTTGATGTTGTTGTGTTTAATATGAGAGGTTGTAGTGGAGAATCAAACAAACAGTTAAGCTCTTATCATAGTGGTAAAACTGAAGATTTATTAGAAGTAATTAACTATTTAGAAAATAATTATGAATATTTAAAAATTAACATAATAGGCTATAGTTTAGGAGGAAATTTAACTATAAAATTTATGGGAGAGTTTTCTAATAAAATGCCAAGTTCAATTTTTTCAGCAGTTGGAGTATCTGTACCATGTGATTTAAAAGGCTCAGTTGAATCTATTTCAAAATATGAGAATAAAATTTATATGAATGGTTTTTTAAAGACTTTAAGAGAAAAGGCAAAACAAAAAGCTACTAAATTTCCAAATGATAATATTAATATAGAAAAGATAAACAAAGCAAAGAATTTCTATGAATTTGATGATTTTTTTACAGCTCCAATTCATGGATTTAAAGATGCAGAAGATTATTGGAAAAAATCTAGTTGTAAACAATATATAAAAGGTATAAAATTACCAACATTGTTGATTTCAGCAAAAGATGACCCTTTTTTAGATGAAAACTGTCATCCAATAAAAGAAGCAAAACAAAATGATAATTTTACATTTATACAAACCAAAAATGGTGGACATTTAGGATTTGTAACTGGCTTTAAAATGAATAATCAAAGATGGTTAGAAAACAGAATATTAGAGTTTATACAAGATAATAGTAAATAAAGCAATAATTTTGTAAAAGATAAGTTATTCATCTTGTAGAAGCATTATACTAATGTATAGCATATAGGTTTCAATAAATAAACAGGTAATAATATAACAATTTCCATATAAAATTTTGGAATATAGATTAAATGAAAAAAATTACGATATTAATATTGTTGTTCTCGCAAATAGTTCAAGCGCAGATAGTTAGGAATTACTCAAATGAATTTTTAAATATAGGAGTTGATGCAGCTTCGTTTGGTATGGGAAAAGCAGTTTCAGCAACAACTAATGATGTAAATTCTATTTATTGGAATCCTGCAGGATTGGTAAATGTTAAAGAAAGTCAACTATCTATAATGCATACAGAATATTTTCAAGGAATTGCAAAATATGATTATGCAGCTTATGCAAAGCCAATTGATGATGATAGTACAATAGCTTTTTCGTTTATTAGATTTTCAGTAGATGATATATTAAATACAACTCAATTAATAGATAGTCAAGGAACTATAGATTTTAATAGAGTGAGTTTGTTTAATGCATCAGATATGGCTTTTCATATAGGTTATGCTAAGCATCATTTATTAAAAAACTTTGATTTTGGAGTTAATGCAAAAGTTATTTATAGACATATTGGTGAATTTGCAAATTCTTGGGGTTTTGGTTTAGATGCAGGTTTGCAGTATCAAACGGATAATTATAAATTAGGATTAATGTTACGAGATGTAACAACAACTTTTAATGCTTGGAGTATAGATTCAGATGCTTTTAACTCTATTAGTAATGCAATTCCAGGGCAAAATCAAGAAGAACCAGAAACTGTAGAATTAACAAAACCAAAAGCTCAATTTGGAATATCAAGGTTGTTTGAATTCGGACATGATTATAAGTTAACTACAGAAGTTGATTTAAATATGCGTTTTCTAAAAACAAACGATATTATTGCTACAGATTTTGTTAGTATTGATCCTTCAATAGGATTTCAGTTAGCTTATGATAATATGGTATATTTAAGAGCTGGTGTAAATAATTTTCAAAATCAAATAAATTTTGATAACTCTAAATCTTTAACTGTAGAACCTAATTTTGGTGTTGGTTTTAAATACAACGGAATACAGATAGACTACGCTTTATCTAATATTGGAGGAGCAAGTGGTACATTATATTCTAATGTATTTTCAATAAAAATGGATTTCTCTGCTTTTAAATAGTGTTTTTATTTAAATATTAACATTAAGCTTTTAAAATTGATGTTATATTTGTAGTTATATAATATATTCAATGAAAATAAAATTTCTTTTTTTATTAATTTTAGGGTTTCAGTTAAGCTTTTCACAAATTATTTTATCTGATAAAGCAGAAGTAAGTATCATTACTGTTGGAGCAGGTGAGGACTTAAATGATACTTGGGGTCATAGCGCAATAAGAATTAATGATAGAAAATTGGGCTTTGATAATGTATATAATTATGGAGTTTATGATTTTGATACTCCAAATTTTTACACAAAATTTATGCAAGGAAAATTATTGTATAATTTAGGAGTAAACAAATTCTACAATTTTTTACGTTACTATTCATCGGTTAATAGGAGTGTTACAGAACAAGTATTAAATCTTAATCAAGAGGAAAAACAAGCATATTTTAACTTTCTTCAAAACAATGCAAAGCCAGAAAATAAAAAATATTTATATGATTTCTTTTTTGATAATTGTGCTACAAAACTTCGCTATGTAAATACTGAAGTTTTACAAGATAAAGTATTATATAAAGATGAAGCTTTTAAAGAAAATTTCACTTTTAGAGATTTAATTTATCAAAAATTAGAAACTCATCCTTGGGGGAAATTTGGAATAGATATAGCTTTGGGTTCTGTTATTGATAGGAAAGCAACACCAAAAGAATTTACTTTTTTGCCAAGTTATATTTTTGATAATTTTAAAACAGCTCAAATAAATAATAATGGAAATATTGAACCATTAGTTAATAAAACTAATTATTTATATAAAGAAATAGAATCTCCTAAAAAACTATCTTTTTTAACACCAATAACTATATTTTCATTATTATCATTGATAATAATCTTTTTTACTTATTTAGATTATAAATATAAAAAACAATATAAATGGATAGATTTCACCTTATTATTTTCAACAGGTTTGGTTGGTTTATTAGTTGTTTTATTATGGTTTGCAACCGATCATTCTACAACAAAAAATAATTTAAATATTCTTTGGGCTTTTTTACCAAATTTATTTTTTGCTTTTTATGTTTTTAAAGAGAAAAGACAAGTATTATTAAAAAAATATTATTTACAGTTAATTATTCTATTATTATTGCAAATTATACTTTGGATTTTTAAAATTCAAGTTTTTAATTGGGCAATGATACCAATTATATTAATGCTATTAGTTAGATATTTTTATAATTATGTAGCTAAAATTTAATGGGTTATTGAAAATATTCCCATAAAAAAAACAGCTTTTTAAAAGCTGTTTTTTTTAGTTTATATCTACTCAGGATATTAATATTAATGAGCAAAACCAATAGATAATCCACCAACAGGCATAAAAGCTGTATCATCATCAAAATGGATATCAAAACCACCATAGATGTCAAAAGCAAATTTTCCCCAAAGCCATTGTCTACCAGCATGAGCTCCAGCGTTTATTATTGTTTTTTTAGGTCTGTAGGCAAAGTAACTGTCCTTTTCTTCGGCTCTTAAATATAATGTAGCCGTAGGAGAAATATAAAAACCATTTGGAGCTTCATGACTTTTAGAAAGATAATATCTATAACCAAATTTAAAATCCATAGAACCTTTTGTTATTGCATTTGTTTCTTCTTCATTTACTGTAAAATTTAATCTTTGATGATAGTATCTAACTCGTAATATTACAGAACTTGTTTCATTTAAAGGTTTTTCATAAGTTAAATTTGCACTATACAATAATCCCAGGGGATTTGTCTTAATTACACCATTAGCTTCTTGTGAATTTGCAATTTTAATACTAAATAGTATAATTATTAAAGTTGTAAAAAAATATTTCATTTGTAATTTATTTTGTTATTAATATAGCAACAAAGGTATGCATATTAATATTCTGTAAATTAAAAAGCAACCAAAAATAATGATTGCTTTTATTATTAATAATTATTATAAATAAAAATTTATTTCTTAATAATTTTACCTGTACTAAATTGGTTATCCATTTGGATTTTATAAATATATATACCATCAGATAAATTTGAGGTATCTATAGTTTTTGATTTATATGTTTTTATTAATTTACCTTGAATATCAAAAAGTTCAATACTATAATTTTCACCATATGGAATATCAAATGTAATAGAATTTTTAAAAGGGTTAGGTTTTACATTAATAGATAATTTATTTATATTTTCTACACTTGCAACATCAGTATAATAAAATACAGATTCATATGAATATGTAAAATTTCCATTAACATCAGGATCACTAGATTCTACTAAATTAGTAAGCATATGATTAAACCCATAATCACCAATACTATAATATTCTGTAAATACTGGTAAAATTAAATCTGAATTTATAAAATTATTGTTATAAGTTGTAAAATCATATTTATAATCATTAGTAAAGTTACCATCATTATTCTCATCGATTAGTTCTAAAATTCTTAAAAGATTATCGTTAGTGTCATAAGTATATTCATCTTTACCAGATATTAGACTCCAATCATTAGGGTTATCATGGTATTCAATTCTAATTAATTTATTTGAAACATCGTATATGAAATTAGAAATTCCTAATAGGCTATTGTCTGAATGGTAATTATTTAATACTTCAATTTTTCCATTTGCATTATATTGAAAAGCAGTTTTATCTTCAAAAATCCAGTTGTTTTCAGTTTCATCCCAAGAATAGTATAATATTTCATCTACTTGAGAATTAACATTATAAGTATATTCATATTTTTCTTCGTTGGTAAAGAAAGAACCATCATTAATTTCACTTACAATGAGTATAGGTTTATTATTGGTATTATATGTTATTGAGGTTCTAGTATCAATTTCACCTTCAAAATAAAATAAACTTTCGGTATGCAAATTATTTGAATTGTAGTTATAATAAACCTCTGCATCTTCTGTATCAATCGTTATTCTGTCTAATCTCTTTTGACCATAAAATATTATTGTTTGTAATAATAATATAGTAAGTAATACTTGTTTTTTCATAATGATTTGGTTTTATATTTATTATTTTACTATAGTTAATTCGTTCATAATATGTTGTGAATTTGATAATTTGTCAATAATAAATAAAACATAATTATCTTTAACATGAATACTACGAGCAATTTCTGGTCTGTAATAAACATCTTCCATAACACCTTCCCAAACACCATCAAATGCTAAACCTATATGGTTACCATCTTTATCTAAAATAGGACTACCAGAATTTCCTCCAGTAATGTGATTTGTAGCAAGAAAATCAGTTACTAATGTTCCGTCTTTTGCTGCATATCTACCATAATTTTTAGATTTGTATGCATCTATTATATTTTGGGGTAAATTAAATTCTAAATCATTAGGAATATATTTAGCAATAACACCAGATAAATGAGTTTTTGGTTCATAAAACACACCATCTCTAGGTTCAAAACCTTTAACTCTTCCATAAGCAACACGCATTGTAAAGTTAGCATCTGGATAAAAGGCTTTATCAGAGTAAACTTCCATTTGGGCTTTCATGAATTTACCCATTAAGTCGTTAATTTCTGAATTAATTTTATTTACAGGGTTTGATACTTCTTTATCAATTAACTTTTGTTGTGCATTAAACAATTTATAAGCAGGATCTTTTTTAAGAGTTTTAGCGAATTCACTTGAAGTTTCACTAGCAAATAATTTTTCTAAATTTTCTTTGCTTGTTAATTTAGAGTTGCTATAAATATCATTTGCTAATTCAATTGCTGTTTTATTTTTTAATGCTTTGCTTAATTCTTTACTTATATATTTACTGTCAACATTTTTTGTAAAAACATCCATTAATGCAGCAAAAACTTCTTTATCTGTTCCTGCATCAAAATCTTTTAAAGTACTATTTAAAAGATAATCTTTAAATCTATCTTTTGCTGCTTTGTAATAAGCATCACCTTGAGATTCTGAACGTTTAATTAATATCCCTGAAATATTAGCTATTGATGGTAAATCAATATTTCTACCAAAAATTTCTGATGAATAACTTTGTACAGCAACATAAGGTTTTAACTCAGCATATAATTCTTTTAATCTTGGTAAAACATTACCATATTTAGCCTTAAGAGTAGGGGTTTGATTTAATCTGTTTGTGAAATCTTTTTCAAAAGCTTCTTTGGCTTCAATAGCTTTAAATTTCTTTAAACCTTGACTTTCACCTATCCAAAATTTCCAATAATTTGCTAGACCTGCATGTTTAGAAGCTAATTTTAATTTTAAAGCCTCATCTTTTGCCATTCTCTTATCCATAATAGCCAAAGTATTTTCACGAACTTTTACTTTTGCAGGATCTGCAATATCTTGAATGTGTTGTACGGCAAATGAAGTTAAATATTCGGTTGTTCTTCCTGGAAAACCAACTACCATTGTAAAATCTTCTTCTTCTAAATCTGCTAAAGATATTTTTAAGGAATATTTTGGTGTATACGGTTTGTTATTGTCAGAATAATCTGCAGGTTCATTTTTATCATTTGCATAAACTCTAAAAATAGAAAAATCTGCTGTATGTCTTGGCCACATCCAGTTATCTGTATCT
>Ga0256844_10000383_pt1 | contig 16992 bp, 13 predicted proteins | sample MusselsmetaG_FD_189100 | JGI IMG/M metagenome (GOLD analysis project Ga0256844, IMG submission 189100) | Mussel associated microbial communities from hydrothermal vent at the East Pacific Rise, Pacific Ocean - Mussels | ecosystem: Host-associated > Mollusca > Shell > Unclassified ... | reverse complement strand
AAGCTGGTTAAGCCTGCAAAGGGTTTATTGCTATCCACCCGCAAATAAATCACTTCGCTGGCTGTATTACCGTGGGCGGCATAGTGTAATTTATTTTGGACAATTTTAAAAAAAGCAATACTGTCTGCACTCCTGGGGTCGTAATCAGTGGCCGTTGCATACAGTTCCAGCACCTGGCGGTACATAACTTTTTCACTGGAGCGAATATCACGAATACGATCAAGTAGCTCTTTCCAGTGGTTGCCACCACCGAGATTTTTTAACCGTTCATCATTGAGCGCAAAACCTTTTTTGAGATATTCTTTCAAAATATCGGTTGCCCAAATGCGGAATTGTGTACCGCGCAGGGATTTTACCCGATAACCAACCGAAATAATCACATCCAGATTGTAGTAATCTACCTGATAGGTTTTCTCGTCAGCGGCAGTTGTTGCAGAATTTGCAACAACTGAATCACGCTGTAATTCGCCTTCTGTGAATATATTTTTTATGTGACGGGAAATTGTAGATTTATCTCTATCAAACAGCTCCGCTATTTGGTCAAGAGATAGCCATGCGGTATCCATGTCAAAATTAACATTGACGGATATTTTTCCATCATCGCTCTTAAAAATGACGATGTTGCTGCTTGAATCATTCATGCCTTGTTTGCCTCAATCTCCGCAATAATCGCATCAATATCACTACGAAGCTGGTCAATCCTGGCAACGGTGGTTTTCAGCTCTTTATTGAGTAGTGTAATATCAATTTTTTCACGGGTATCCTCGGCCTCCACATAGGCACTAACAGAGAGATTATAATCATTTTCAGCGATGGTTTCAGAATCTACCGATATGGCTAGATATTCGGTATCCTCTTTCTTATCAAAGAGCTGCATGATCTGCTTTATATGCTCTTCAGTGAGGATGTTGTTATTGGTCGCTTTTTTAAAGAGGCTGCTGGCATCGATAAACTGGGTTTTGTTACCACTTTTATGTTTGGAGAGAACCAGTATATTAACGGCAATAGAGGTGCCAAAAAAGAGATTGGGAGCAACCGAGATAATGGTCTCTACAAAGTTATTATCAATGAGATATTTACGAATTTTCTGTTCTGCCCCACCACGATAGAAGATACCAGGGAAACAGACAATAGCCGCTCGCCCTCTACTTGAGAGATAGCTCAGTGCGTGGAGAACAAAGGCAAAATCGGCTTTTGATTTAGGTGCGAGTACACCAGCAGGAGCAAAGCGGTCATCGTTGATAAGCGTTGGATCATCAGTACCAATCCACTTTACAGAATACGGAGGATTGGAAACTATGGCATCAAAGGGTTTATCATCACCAAAATGGGGGTCTATGAGCGTATCCCCAAGAACAATATTAAACTTATCGTAATTGATGTTATGTAAAAACATATTCATACGAGCAAGGTTGTAGGTGGTGTGGTTTATCTCCTGCCCCCAAAAACCATCTTCGATGATGTGATTGTCAAAGTGTTTTTTTGATTGCAGGAGAAGAGAACCTGAACCTGCCGCAGGGTCATAAATTTTATTGACCGTTTTTTGCTTGTGCATTGCAAGTTGGGCGATGAGCTTAGAGACACTTTGAGGGGTGAAAAATTCACCACCCGATTTCCCTGCATTAGCTGCATAGTTTGAGATGAGAAATTCGTAGGCATCGCCAAATAGATCAATTTGATTTTCGTGAAAGTCTCCAAAGCTAAGACCTGCGACCCCTTTTAGTACAGCAGCTAAACGACTGTTTTTGTCCTTGACGGTATTCCCTAAACGATTACTGGTGGTGTCAAAATCGGCAAAGAGTCCTTTGATGTCTTGCTCTGACGGGTAACCATTGGCAGAGCTTTCAATGGCGGAAAAGATAGCTGCTAAATCGGTGTTCAGACTCTCATTGGTATTTGCAGATTTGGAAATATTTACGAAGAGTTGGCTAGGGTAGATGAAATAGCCTTTGGTTTTGATAGCATCTTCTTTTATTTCGGCGGTGATTACTGTGTCGGGGAGTTCCGCATAGTTGATACTTTCGTCATCTGCTTCAATGTAATTAGAAAAGTTTTCACTGATAAAACGATAGAAGAGAGTACCCAGTACATACTGTTTAAAATCCCATCCATCAATAGAGCCACGAACATCGTTGGCTATTTTCCAGATTTGGCCTTGTAGTTCGGCTCTTTGTGCTCCACTTGTCATTTATTATATCCTGTTTTATTCAAGGCTAAATTTACTTTTATTGTACCAGCAAGTCTTTGTATTCTCAAAACTTTTGCCATATTATTTGTTTCTCTTTATGTATCGTATTACTGGAAACAAACGGGATTACTGGCCAGCTTGATACGGAGACAGGAACTTAGATTGAGTTGTACGTTTGGCTTGAAAACCGCTTTGCTTGTTTTCCAGTGAAAATAATTATTTTTACATTACCTTCTTTAAACACTAATTTTTCAGGAGAGGGTAAAAAGTCGTCGACAATACGAAACGCACCTAGTGGTTCATCTGTGTAATACTTACATCATAACCTTCTCCCTGACTACACGTAACATTACTTAAAATCAAACACATATAGTCGTGCCTCCTCATCGCTTACAATGTACAAACGCTTATTATCAGGATTATAAGTTATACCTTCAGCTTTTTCAATTTCCCGTTCCTTCCCATTTTTTGAATAGGCTAGAGGAAAACTTTTGATCACTTTGTCTTTTTCCCAATCATACAAAAATATTCTTTTTGATTTATCACTTACAATCCAAAAGATTTGATTTGAGGTAGAATAGAAGCAGAGACCAGAATAATCAATCTTCCTGGCCTTGATTTCGTCATCATCAAATCCTTTTTTTTCATCCAGAATCCTATGGCTTATTATTTTTTCCAAATTGTTTGAAATTTTAATCAGCAGGCCTGGAGGGCCTTCCTTTAACAAAAACAGACTGTCCTTGTACGAAGTGATGCCCTCCAATCCTTTGTTAACAGATTCATCAAAGTATTTAGCGATATGATTATAGCCCTTCATATCTTTAATCTTTTGGGATCGTATAATTTGGCCGTTACCAATAGCGATAACAGTATTTTTATCCTCACTGACAGTATACAATATCCCCTGCTCATCCAGTGCGATCCCTTCCAGATCAGTTCCTTCTATTTCAATCGTTGCGTCGATTTTAAGCTTGCCATTTAAATCAACCTGGAAAATACAATTCTTATTATCACTGACTACCCATAGAGCATCTTCTTCCATTGTCAGAACGACCCCCGAAGGTTCATTCAGTCCGGCAGATTTGTATTTAATACTCACACGCTTTGAATATATTAAGTTCAAATTTGAAAGATCAGGAGTCATTGAAAAACTCTCGGTTATGTTTAGAATTATAGAAAATGCTATTAAACAAATGAAAACTTGCTTCACGTTGATTTCCTTTTATTGTTTCTGTATACACACCTTAGAGTTACCTGCCAAGTTACAAGCTGAAAAGTCTTCCTGTTATGCCTTTCCCTTCTTATCCCCTTTTATGTCATCAGCAAAAAGACTGATGCCTCGTTCCATGGCACAAAAATCACCACACATGGTACAGGTCTTCTGATTTTCAGGGGTTCTTGATCTGCGTACAGCTTCAGCCTTCTCTGGAAACATGAGTAATTTGAAATGCTCTTCCCAATTCGTATCACGGCGGCTGAGTGCAACTTTCTTTTCAAGTTCCCTGCGTTCAGGATATTTTGCAATATCACCAATCCTTGCAGCCAGCCTTGTGGCACGTATTCCCTCACGAACATCGTCTTCATTGGGTAAGGCTAAATGCTCGGCTGGCGTAATGTAACAGATCAGGTCTGCACCATATCTTGCTGAATTGGCGGCACCTATTGCTGACGTTATATGATCGTAGCCTGCTCCTGAATCAGCTGGTAACGGTCCAAGAACATAATATGGTGCTCCTCCACTCATTCTTTTTTCAAGCATGATATTTCCTTCAATTTCATCAAGTGGTACATGCCCCGGCCCTTCAACCATCATCTGACAGCCCATATCACGACCCAGTTCTGCAAGCTCACAATTAATTACCATTTCAGCCATCTGTGCTCTGTCATGACTGTCATGTATTGCCCCTGCCCGTATCCCGTTACCAAGAGACAAAACAGCATCGTATTTCTTCATCAGAGCACAAACTCTGTCGAATTGCTCGTAAAGTGGATTTTCACAATTATTATACTCCATCCATGAAACCATAAAGGTCCCCCCTTTTGAGACAAGACCACCATAGCGATAGCCTTGATTTCTCAGGCGTTCAATGGAATATCTGTTGATTCCGCAATGGATTGCCATAAATGAAATACCATCCTCAAGCTGTCTCTCTATAAGTTCAAAAAGATACTCGCTCTCCAGTTTATTGGGATTGTGAAATTTACGCCCTGCCTCAGAAAATGCCTGATACAGAGGTACATTGCCCACAGGAAGAGAACATGATTCCAATATTCTTCGTCGTGCTTCATCAAGGTTGCCTCCTGTTGACAGTTCCATTAAAGTGTCTGCTTTTTCTTTTTCCGCCACCTTTGCTTTTCGTACTTCAAGATCCAAATCAGCAATATCCGATGATGTGCCAATGGAGGCATTTACTTTAGTTCTAAGCCCAAAACCAATTCCAACTGTATTTTGATTTTTTCTATTGGGGTTTGTGGGAATTACAATTCGCCCTTCTGCCACACGTTCACAAATCCAGGCTGCCTCAAGCCCTTCATCTTTTGCAACACGCTTCACTTCTTCAGTAATAATTGATTTTCTGGCCAGTTCAATCTGAGTTTCCATTATACTTCTCCTATGGTTCTATCGACTACTTCCGCTCGGGCATAAAAAAAGTCCGTAACACATCAATTGATGCATTACGGACTTGTACGGACGACATTTATCCTTGTTTTTCTGGCAGGTCTTCTGACTTTGCGGATCATTCGCCGGTCACGCCTTCCCATTGATACTTCCAACAGTGGCTTTTATCTGACCATTGTCCTCGCTTACAGCGTTGGCCCAACGTTACGGATTTACACCGTATTCCCTTTTCACCGCACTATATGCGGCACCTGAAAAATATTTATTGTGGCAAATTATATACTCAAAAAGGGCTTTTTTGTAAAGACAGCAACAGCTTTCCTTGTAAAGCACCTGCATCATAATTAGTGTAACGTCTGCACTAAGCCATTCGTTTAATCAGAAAATAGTTAAAACAAGAGTAAAATGTTCCCCACAGAATTTCTTAAAACTGTTCCCAAGACTCCCGGCGTCTATATGATGCTTGATAAGCAGTCACGTGTGCTGTATGTGGGAAAGGCTAAAAACCTCAAAAACAGACTCACCTCTTACACTCGTTTTTCCGGAACTGACCATAACAAGACAACTGTTATGCTCTTACATGTTAACAAAGTGGATACCCTCTTAACCAACACTGAAAAAGAGGCTTTACTGCTTGAAGCATCATTGATCAAAAAGTATAAACCCAAATACAATATTCTCCTGAGGGATGATAAAAACTATCCCCTCATCAAAGTAACGGTTCAGGACAAATGGCCCCGTGTACATATGACCCGGAGGCGTAAAAAAGATGGTGCAAAATACTTTGGGCCTTACTCTTCAAGTTCATCAATGTGGGCAACGTTGAAACTGCTTGCTAACATGTTTCCCTTGCGTAAGTGCAAAGGCAGCAGGGTTCATCCTCGCAACAGGCCTTGTCTTAATTTACAAATGGGAAAATGCCTTGGCCCATGTGTTGGAATCGCTGACCATGGCCACTACCTTGACCAGGTCAGCAAAGTCATCATGGTTCTTGAAGGAAAAAACAGAAGTCTGGTACGAGAACTGAAAGAGGAAATGAAAAAAGCCGCAGATAAACTTCTTTTTGAAAAAGCAGCTGAACTACGGGATCAGATTTCGGCATTATCTAAAACTCTTGAAAAACAAATAATAGCATCTTCTCATTTTAAAAATCAGGATATCTTTGGCTATAAAAAACATGGGACTGCCGTGGCCATTGCCCTTATCTTTGTGAGAGAAGGATTGATAACCGGAAGCCGTACCTTTTTTATTAATGATCCCGTAGAAACCGATACCACAATACTTTCCCAGGCACTCAGTCAATACTATGGTATAAAAAACACTCCTGCCAAAGAGATCCTCCTCCCCTTTCATATCGATGATGATACTATCCTTACAGAACATTTCTCAGAACTACTTGGATCCACGGTAAAGCTGACAATTCCCCAAAGAGGTGCCAAGGTTCAATTGCTTCAAATGGCAAATTCCAATGCAGCCCATGTCTTTGATGAAAAAGAAAAAAAAGAACATTCCTGGCAAGGACTCTCTGCATCAATGGAAAATCTTCTCCATCTGAACCATATCCCAAACCATATAGAATGCCTGGATATTTCCAACACCAGTGGAAAACAGGCAGTCGGCTCGCTGGTCTGTTTTAAACGCGGAGAAGCTGAAAAATCAATGTTTAGGCATTATAAAATAAAGACAGTTACTGGTCCTGATGATTACGCCATGATGAAAGAGGTGCTCGAGAGAAGACTCAAACGTGGAATTGAAGAAAACAATCTCCCTGATCTATTCGTAGTGGATGGTGGTCGGGGACAATTGGGAATGGCAATGTATGTTGCCGATGAACTTGGTATTCGGGAAGATCTTGATTGGATCGGCATAGCCAAAGACAAAAACACAATTGGGGAAAAACTCTATAAACCAGGACGTAAAAATCCTATCCTTTTAAAAAGCCATAATCCTGTTCTCCTTTATCTGATGAAGATAAGAGACGAATCACATCGGTTTGGAGTGACATTTCACAGAAAACTTCGGGCTAAAGCATCCATTGCATCAGACCTTGACAAGGTTCAGGGTATTGGTAAAGATCGTAAAGAAAAACTACTCAAACACCTTGGTAGTGTAAAACGTATTCGTACTGCATCCATTAAAGACCTGGAAGCAGTACCTGGTATTGGCAGCAGTACTGCATCAACTATTCATAAATACTTCAACAAATAATCATATGGCAACCGAAGAAGAAATACTCGCTCGCTTGAAACCCGGATGCATTTGTAAAGGTATCAAGCTTCACGTAATCCTTACCGCAATTGAGCAGGGTGCTAATACATATGAAGAGATTGCGAGGCGTACTAATATTGGTGGCGGATCGTGTAAATCCAAGCGCTGTAGAGCTAAAGTTGAATTATTGCTGGCTAAAGACACCTTCTGAATAGCAAAAACTCTCCCACAAAAACAACTGGCACATTGTGACAGTTAGAGATATAATAAATTAAACAATATGGATGGTAATGATTAATCAGGTACAGTAAATATTTCAAAAAAATCTTTTGATAAGGATGGATATCTCATGAAAAATAGTCGTATAATTATCGTATTCTCACTTCTACTGGCTTTCGCTCCATTCTATAGTTTTGCCAGTACATCTACAGATGCAGTAATGTCTGAATCCACTGATGTCACATTGACAGAAGGAAAAGTGAAACGATATAATCAGGAAACGCAAATCCTCGTTCTCCAATCAAAAAATGGAGAAAAAATTACAATTGCGCTGGACTGGAATACTATCCTGATCGGATATTCCACTCCAAATGAAATTGAAAAGGGGCATAAGGTGAAGATTTGGCACTCAAATAATACTAATAACACAACAGCTGTTAAGATTGAAAAAAAACTAATTCTAGGCTGTTAACAGTAAAATTACAATCCGTTCTCCCACACCTCCCTGGGTGTGGGTTCCCTCGGTGTTTACAAAAACATAATGCCCTAAGCACGAATACTTTTTCAATCCCGCTCCATTCATTCCAAACGCATACTTAAATAATCATTTTTCAATATTTGACCAACACCTTGTAAAAATGGTATTGATATTTACCTTTCTATAATTGAAAGCCAATAAATTAAACATATACTGATCATTAACTCTATTTCTTACATGTATAGTAAAAATTATGACATTTTCCAGTGAACCCCTTTTAATATTCGATGGTGCCTGTGGAACCACTTTGCAAACAATGGATATCGATTCAACTGTCTGGGATGGCCTGGATGGCTGTAACGAATATCTGAATATATCAGATCCTGATACGATTGTTGAACTTCACCGAAAATTTCTTAGCGCCGGAGCGATGGTTATAGAAACCAACACATTTGGTTCTTCATCGGTGGTACTTTCTGAATATGGCCTTGAGAACAGAGTTGAAGAACTCAATCGTGCAGCAGTGGCAAACGCAAAAAAAGCTATTGCTGAATTTTCGACAAAAGAAAACCCCCGTTACATAGCGGGCTCAATTGGCCCAACCACAAAACTTCCGATTTTGGGTCACATATCTCCACAGGATCTTGCGGAAACGGTCACTGCCCAGATGCGAACATTACTTGACGCCGGTGTTGATGCCCTTATTGTTGAGACTTGCCAGGATCTGCTCCAGATTAAAACATCACTCATTGCCTGCTTTGAACTCCTTGACAAAGAAAATATTGATATTCCAGTGTTGGCCTCAGTAACCTTTGAGCAGCAGGGTACCATGCTTGTTGGAACTGACATTGCTGCAGTATGCGCAACCATTGCCCCCTTCCCTGTCTTTTCATTAGGCCTAAACTGTGCAACCGGCCCAACTGATATGGAACCACATATTGACTACCTTTCAAATAACTGGAAAAAGCGAATTTCCTGTATTCCAAATCAGGGCATGCCAGAGGTGATTGACGGGAAAACCCATTACCCTTTAACCCCCGATGAATACGGAAAGCATATGTTTGATTTTGTAACCAACAAAGGAGTCTCCATTGTTGGGGGATGCTGCGGGACATCACCTGAACATATAAAGGGCCTTGTTAAGGCCTTGGAAAATGCAGTTCCAGCTGATCGTAAAGAGGTACTGGCATGAGCGATATTATAAACAACTCAAAGCTTAATCAGATTGCAAGCCTCTACCAGGCAGTTGATATTGTGCAACGTCCTGCCCCTCTTATTGTCGGGGAACGCTCAAATCCCACCGGTTCCAAAAAATTCAGAGAACTGCTCATTGCAAATGATTATGAAGGCTGTCTGCAAATAGGACTTGATCAGGAACGGCTCGGCGCACATGTTGTTGATCTCAGTGCTGCCTGGGCAGGACGAGATGAGGAACACGACCTTGTAACGCTTGTACAGATGTATGGCAAGACCTTAAAGGCACCGCTCATGATCGACTCGACCTCTCCTGCTGTTATTGGAAAGGCCCTTGCGAGTTATCCGGGAAGAGCCATCGTCAACTCAATTAATCTTGAAGATGGTGGCAAGAATCTCGATGAAATATGTGGTTATGTGAAAAAATATGGAGCATGTATTACAGCTCTTACCATTGATGAATCCGGCATGGCCATGGATTGTGATGCAAAGTTTGAAATTGCAAAACGTATTTATAAACTCGTCACCGAAAAGCATGGCATAAGTGCAGACTCACTCTTTTTTGATACCCTTACATTCACAGTGGGATCTGGTGATGAAAAACTCCGTGATGCAGCTATCCATACACTTGATGCCATCAAACGAATTAAGGCTGAGTTACCAGGGTGCCATACAATTCTCGGCCTCTCAAACATTTCATTTGGTCTTCGGGTTCCAGCCAGAAAAGTATTAAATGCTGTTTTTCTCCATGAAGCCATTATTGCAGGACTTGATGCTGTAATCATTGATCCTACAAACTGCATTAATCTTGATACCATTAATAAAGATGCTGTGGCCCTAGCACTTGATCTTTTATACGACAATACTGCTACAAATGACCACCCATTAATGGATTACATCAAGTTCTTTGAGGAAAATGATATTGCAGAAGAGACGCAGGATGATGAAACAACCAGTCCTGAAGAGATGATACGAGAACGTATCATGCTCGGTAACCAACAAGATCTTCCTGATATTCTACGCATGCTCCTTGATCGCTATTCTGCCCTTGAGATCATCAATCAACACCTCGTCTCTGCCATGCGTGAAGTTGGCATTCTTTTTGGTTCTGGGGAAATGCTGCTCCCCTTTGTGCTTCAATCAGCAGAAGTCATGCGGAAATCCGTCGATATCCTGGAACCATTTATGGATACAGACGACAGGTCCGATGCACCATGCGTTTTGCTGGCTACCGTACAGGGAGACGTACATGATATTGGAAAGAACCTTGTAAATATAATCCTTAGCAATAATGGTTACAGAGTTATAGATATTGGCATCAAAGTGAGTGCTGAGACCATTATTGAGAAAGTTAAGGATACTCCTGACATCGATATTATCTGTCTCAGCGGCCTGCTCGTGAAGTCAGCCATGATAATGCAGGAGAGTATGGAGAAATATAAAGCTGCCGGTATTAATAAACCAATTCTTCTTGGAGGTGCTGCACTTACCCAAAAATTTGTTGCCAAGGATTGTGTACCTCAATACGATGCACCGGTTGTATACTGTCGTGATGCTTTTTCAGGATTAAAAGCAATTCAGGATTTTGAAAAAGGAAAACTTAAATCAAGTTCGTGGAAAAACAACAAACATGAAAAAGAAAGTACAGAGAGCATTAAAAAATCAGAAATAGCAGTTCTTGACAATATCCCTGAACCACCATTTACAGGGATCAGAACTCTCGACGTTACTCCTGCTGAATTTCTACCACTTTTAAATCAGCAGATCCTGTTCAGGGGGCGCTGGGGGTACAAACGTGGAAAGCTTGATGATGCAGGATATAAAGAGCTATTGGAAACAACTGTGCTACCAGAATTTAACGCATTAAAAGAACGAATCCTAAAAAACAATTTATTAAAACCAAAAATCCGTTACGGATGGTTTCCTTGCCGACGTGATGAAGAAAGCCTGATTGTTAGTCATGAAGATGCGACATTCAGCTTTCCTCTGCCACGGCAAAGAAGGGAACCAAACAAGAGCCTTGTTGATTTCTATAGAACAGAGGAGCAAGGAAATGACCTTATCGGTTTCTTTGTTGTAACACTTGGAGACCAGATAGCCTCCATGTGTCATAAACTTTATGCTGAAGACAAATACCATGAGTATTTACTTACGCATGGTTTTGGCGTTGAAACAGCTGAAGCTCTGGCCCAGTATACCCATAATCTCATGCGCGAAGAATTACAAATCAGGGAAACCGGACAACGCTATAGCTTTGGGTACTCTGCCTGCCCTGAATTAGATTTACAGCAGCCACTCTTTGAGCTTCTTAAGGCGAACGAAATTGGAGTGAACCTCAGTTCTTCCATGGAAATGGTTCCAGAATTAAGTGTTTCTGCAATGGTGGTTCACCATCCACAGGCGCATTATTTTGCCGTTTAGAAAAACCTCCTTTATTTTTTTTCAATGAGGCGGCAAACAAAATCGGAAGCAGGATCGCAATTATCTTTTAAAATATGCTGATTGTAGGCCGTAATCAAATCATCTTTTTTAAGAATTCCAATTGCGATTCCTGGCATTGCGTCTCTCATCACTGGCAGGAAAGAAACACCATACCTGCTAAATAACTGAAAAGCCTCTTCAAGGTTATCCCATTCTGCCACTGTTTCCACTTCTCGAACCATAAGATCTGCTGCTGTAATTGTGGAATCAGCGGCGCCAGGCTTATTCAAATATGCACGAACATCACGTAAAGTAAGAATACCAACAAGTTTTCCATATTCATCATTGACCATAAAATGAGGAAACGGATTGCTCAATACCTGATCAAGAATCTCTGCAAGCGGTGTTGACTCTGACATTACAGGAGAATCCAAACAGAGATAATTTTTTATTTTCAGTGCTCGTAATCGATTAGCATCATGACCTTTTACAATACGAATTCCCTGCATAAGTAATTTTGTTTCATAGATGGAAAAGCCATGCATGAGCCGTACAACAATGATACTTGGGATACAAGCCAGCATCAGCGGTAAAATTATCTCATAGTTGTAACTAAGTTCGAAGATAGTGAAGATTGCAGTAATTGGTGCAAGGGTGGTACCGGCAACCATTGCGCCCATTCCCACAAGTGCAAAGTGGCTTGGCAGCATTGGGGATTCCGGCCATATCAACAGTGCAATATTTCCGAACATCGTGCCAAGCATCGCACCTAAAAAAAGCGATGGTGCAAATACCCCGCCACTCATGCCGGTACCAATACAAGTACTTGTCGCTAAGAGTTTCACCAAAAGCAGAATAAGTGCACTACTGAATAGAAAGTGCCCCTTAAAGACTTCGATAATAGCTTCATATCCAACCCCCAAAGCATACGGATAATAGATTCCAAGGATACCAATTATCAGGCCGCCAAGAGCGGGAGTGATCCAGCCAGGGAGTTTCAGATGATCCAGACCTTTGTTGATCCCAAAAATAAGTGCCATCAAAATAAGTCCGAGTAAACCAGCCATCAAACCTAAGCCAAGATAAAGAAGAAGTTCTGTTGGATGACCAAGAACAAATTGAGGTACCTGAAACAAGATCCCCTCTGACCAAAAAGATCTGGAAACAACTGTACCTGTCACAGCAGCAATGACGATGTTTGAAAGTGAGGCCACCTCAAGATCAAACAAGAGAATCTCTACAACGAACAGAGTGCCAGCCATTGGAGCCTGGAAAGTCGCAGCAATACCTGCTGCTGCCCCACAAGCAACAGCAAGTTTTCTGTTATCTGGCCCTAGTTTAAATAATTGACAGAGTGATGAGCCAATGGAAGCACCAATCTGAACAATGGGCCCCTCCCGGCCGACCGAACAACCGGATGCGATAAATGTTGCGGTTGCAAAACTCTTTGCAAGTGTGACTCGGTGCCTGATAATACCATCTCGCTGAGCCAGTGCGGCCATGACCTCAGGTACTCCAGGGCCGCGTATTTCCGGGGCACCAAAATGAAGTAAGGGCCCTAGAATAAGGCCTGTTAACACAGGTATTCCCACACGCCAGAAAACAGATGCCTGCTCATATCTCAGAACAAAGCCTCCCTCCCCTGCCCAAAAGAGATTGATACCAACGTCTATCAGCCAACGAAAAAACACGGCTCCAAAACCAGCTAAAGCACCTATAACCACTGCAAGCAGAAGGGGTAACAAAACAGTCTTGATAGCTGGTCTATTGCTGGTCATAAAAAGTTTATTAATCAGTAGTTAGGCTTAAAATGCAGATGTTGCAGTTTCGGAATGGCCGTGTCAACCGCAGCAGTTTCAATAGCAGGCTCTAATATACTCCCTACCTTTGTATTGGTTAAGGTTGAGTTCATCTTGTCCTTACAGATTAGATCATATTCAATACAATTAATTGCTGACTATTCAAATCATGACAAATGCTGAAAATTAGAAGTTATATACTACTAAAGCATTGAATGAGGTGATCTTCAATGCCAAAGCCATGGTCACGATTGCAACGCTGAAGGCTTTTCTGTCAGGTATTGCTCAATAGAGTTTTTAGAAAATTGTTATATTCAATAGGGGCATTGAGAAAGTATAAGCTGAAACATTTTGAAAAATCTGATCTGCGAATATGATGGGAAATCAAATTCTATCCGTGGTGATGCCCCTACTAAAATACAGTAGGGGCATCTTGTTAGCCGATTATTCGTTAGACTTCGGTAACAGTTATAGCTGCGTCAGGACAAACCTCTACGCAAGTTTCGCAGCCCAGACATTCGTCCATTTCAACTGGCTCAGATTTCTCATCTACCAGTTCAAGAACTGAAGCTGGGCATGCATCTACACATTCACTACAACCTGTACACTTGTCTTTGTCGACTTCTACCTCAAACATATTACTCTCCTTGTGTTGTGGGCCAAAAAACCCTTTTTATAAGCATTGTTAGTAATTCATCTTAACCGACCCTCCGCCAGTTAAGTTTATTCAGGAAGAGAAAGGACATAATAAATAATATCAGCCTTCAACAGCTGCATATCCAACAACTCAACCATGAATTTCTTTAATTTTCGAACAAAGCAGAATCAGATCCATTTAATGGATTATTGCTGGCTTTTATCCCGTACCCTCATCACAAAAATTAGTCAAGCTTTCATTTCTAATATTGTCAGTTTTCAGATAAAAAAACTCTGGTCAACATACCTCATTACCCTTCTGTAAAACAGAATTAGCAAACATTTAAGCAATGTGCCAACTACCTTTCTACCATTATTATAAGCATCAATTGATGCTGTTGTAAATTTTATTGCACTTGAAAACAAATTACAAAAAAACGTTATGAGAGCAGGTAAATTCTAGTTAAAGACTTGAGACCTTTTTTTTTAAGTATGTTATCTCTTCCTTTTTTGTAGCACTGATTCCTAACAACATCATCATATCCAACATATACACAACAGAAATAAGGCAACCAAGAGGACTTGTCAAATAATTTCTAGATGAATTTATCCTTAAAATCTTTCTGATACTGTGACAGGTTGTTATTGACATCTTATTTAGAGTGAAATAGATATCTAAGAATGTAACAGTCATGGACTACAATTAGAGTTATGATTATTCAAAGATATACGGCTACAAAAGACAGCAAGTAATACGTAAAAACATACAGAAAAAGGAGACGTATCATGCAAAAATGGGAATGCCCTTGCGGCTATATTTACGACCCTGCGGAAGGTGATTATGAAAATGGAGTAGATCCAGACACTCCATGGGAAAAAGTTCCAGCTGACTGGGTCTGTCCGAAATGCGGAGCAGAAAAAGAAGACTTCTGGGAAGCTGACGACTGATTTTTCCGGAGAATGCAACAGCTATCCACTTGCTGACCACAAATCGGTTAGCAAGTGGTTTTTTCAACCTGCTATCGCAGCCCCATATCATCCAGCCTTTGTTTCCCATAGCCCTTTTTGTTTAAAACACTCGGCAAACCGTCAAACCTGATGTCGAAACTGTTTTAGGTCAGGATAATTTTTTCCAATTTCTAATTAATTCTACAAGCGTCCTCACTCCTGTTCCTGAGGGACCTTTAGGAATATATGATTTTTTGGTGAAATCCCAGGCAGTACCAGCAATATCAAGATGTGTCCATGGTGTCTCACCGACAAATTTCTGTAAATATGCAGCTGCCGTAATGGTTCCTGCTGGACGCCCACCAGTGTTTTTAATATCCGCAACATCCGAATCAATCTGTTTGGAATACTCTTTATCTAGCGGCAATTGCCATAAAGGTTCCCCACATCTGTCTCCTGCTGCAAGTACACGTTCAACCAATGGTTGGTTATTACCCAGAAGTCCCGTGCGGTGGTGGCCAAGCCCAAAGATCACTGCACCCGTAAGAGTAGCAAGGTCCACAACACAGGTCGGTTTAAATTTTTCAATACCATAAGCTAAAGCATCAGCAAGGATCAGCCTCCCCTCAGCATCAGTATTAACGATTTCAGATGTTACCCCGCTGTAGTGCGTTATGATATCACCTGGTTTTAATGCAGAGCTGCCACTCATATTGTCAGTAGCAGGAACAATGGCTACAACATTCACGTCAGGTTTTTCCTCACCAACCACCGCCATGGTGGACAGTGCAGCAGCTCCTCCACACATATCATATTTCATATCCTCCATGCCGGCTGAAGGTTTCAAACTCACACCACCTGAATCAAAAGTGAGTCCTTTGCCGACAACCAAAATGGTCTGTGCATTTTTAAGTTTTGCGCGATATTCCAGAATAACCATTTTGGGAGCTTCTGAAGAACCCTGATTAACGCCAAGAATTCCGCCCATCTTTAACCGTTTCATTTGACTCTTGCCAAGAACAGTACAAGTCATTTTATGCTTTTGGGCCAGCTTAAGTGCATAATTTTCAAAACTTGCTGGTGTCCAGCCATTTCCTGGCTCATTTGCCATATCTCTTGCCACTGATGCAGCATTGGCTGTTGCCTGTGCTAATCCCAGGCTGTTTTGTAAACCTTTTATTGTTTTGGAAGAATAAACATTAATTCTTCTTATTCCTTTATAGGAAGGTTTTTCACGATCTTCTTTTTTATATTTCAGAAAACTGTAATCTCCAAGTAACACCCCCTCAACTAAACATTCCGCAACATCTTTTCCACTCATCCTATTTATACCTGGAAGATTAAGATAGAGAGAACCTGCTTTTATGTTTTTTGCCAATTTAGCAATTGTCCCGCCAATATTTCTACAAAGTTCTCTTAATTCGGTGGGGGTATTTTTTGATGTATTACCGAGCCCAATATATAAAATTCTTTTAGCTGATCTCGTGGTCCTTGAGGATTTTTTTGAATAAACCATGAGGCTATCATTCACTTCAGCTTTAAAATCTCCAAGAGCAATTGCATTATCCAGTTCTTTTGATTCCTGAACCTGACTGGCAGTTATTTTTCCTTTTTTATTTTGCTGCACACAAAAAACGAGTAAATCACCACTAAAGCTCCCTGAATGTTTTTTTGTGAGTGTAAGTTTTGTTGAGATCATTATATTTCCTCCAAAATGATTACTGCAAAAGTTAAAACCAAGCCATGCATGGTTAAATTATAAAATATGTCGCAAGTATAGCTCTTTCACATCTGTTTGGCAAAGTACTAAAAGAACAGTATAATAAGTAAATTAACATTTATATAACTTTGGGAGAAAATTTTGATTAGTACACTCATTATTGCTGTTTTTCTTGCTGTTGCTATTTCCGCTTTCTGTTCAATCCTCGAAGCTGTTCTCTATTCTATTTCGTCATCTCAAGTCGAAATGCTGAAAAAACAGGGCCATTCATCAGCGCCCCTCCTCCAGGAGCTTCGTGAAGACATAGAAGAACCTATAACGGCTATTCTCACGCTAAACACCATCGCCCATACCATTGGTGCTGCGGTTGCCGGAGCTGCCGCAGCAGCAGTCTTTGGTGAACAAAATCTCTTTTTATTTTCTGCAGTTTTCACATTGATAATTCTTCTTTTCTCTGAAATCCTACCAAAAACCATAGGGCTTAGTTATGCGTTGTTTCTTGCCCCTTTCATTGCCAGACCGCTGCAATGGATGATCATTATCTTAAAACCCATCGTTTGG
>Ga0256844_10000382_pt1 | contig 17009 bp, 10 predicted proteins | sample MusselsmetaG_FD_189100 | JGI IMG/M metagenome (GOLD analysis project Ga0256844, IMG submission 189100) | Mussel associated microbial communities from hydrothermal vent at the East Pacific Rise, Pacific Ocean - Mussels | ecosystem: Host-associated > Mollusca > Shell > Unclassified ... | reverse complement strand
AGCCGCAGAAAAAACAAAGCCATGATAACAGATAATTGTTATCATGGCTTTTATGCGTAGGAACAATTACTGCTGGTGTTTTTCAAGTGAGGTCATATGGAATATAAAGATTATTATAAAATAATGGGCATCGACAAAGATGCCTCTCAACAGGAAATTAAACGCGCCTACCGCAAGCTTGCGCGTAAATATCACCCTGATGTTAATACTGCCAGTGATGCAGAAGATCTCTTTAAAGAGCTGGGTGAAGCCTATGAGGTGCTCAAAGATCCTGAAAAGCGCACCGCTTATGATCAACTGGGTGCTAACTGGCAGGCCGGACAACAGGATTTTCAGCCGCCACCTGACTGGGATGCCGGCTTTGAATTTCATGGCAATGGTTTTACCGGCAGTCAGGCGGGTGCAGAAGGTTTTAGTGATTTTTTTGAAACCTTGTTCGGTCAGTCCGGCAGAGACTATCAATACCGTTCTGCTGACGCCGGGCACTATCAAATGCGCGGTCAAGACAGTCATGCCAAGGTATTTATCGATCTTGAAGATGCCTATCAGGGAGCATCCCGAGGCTTAACATTACGTGCCACTGTCATGGGTGATGATGGTCACCCACAGGTTAAAGCCCGAACCTTAAATGTAAAAATTCCAAAGGGAGTCAAAGCCGGGCAAAATATTCGTTTAAAAGGACAGGGTTCACCCGGTGTCGGTGGTGCTCAGGCCGGTGATCTATACCTGGAGATTGAGTTTAATCCGCATTCTATTTACAAGGTTAATGGTGCAGATGTCTCTCTGGAAGTCCCTATTGCTCCCTGGGAAGCTGCCCTGGGAGCTAAAATAAATATACCGACCCCCAGTGGTTCTGTTGACTTAAAAATACCAGAGGCTGTATCAAGTGGTAAAACAATGCGCCTTAAGGGACGCGGCATACCGGCAAAACAAGCCGGTGATTTTTATGTGAGCCTGATGATCGAAATCCCCAAACAGCTAAGTGATAAGGAAAAAGCCCTGTATCAGCAGCTGCAGCAGGAAAATAGTCAATTTAATCCACGAGCAAAACTGGGAAGGGGAAAATAGTCATGCATAATCATATCACACAAACTCAAAATGCTGTCCTGGTTGAAGATAATGACTGTATTTCACTGGTGAAAATATGCCGGCATTGTTCACTGCCTGCCGAGAGTATTATTAACATGGTCGAACGGGGCATGATTGACCCGCTTAATCCGGCAAAAAGTTATTCTCAGTGGCAGTTTCCAAGAACCAGTTTATTACGTATACAAACAGCACTGCGTTTACAACGGGATTTAGAACTGAATCTGGCCGGTACAGTACTGGCTTTGGAATTACTCGATGAAATCAAACAGTTGCGTCAGCAGGTTGCTTATTTAAAACGTTAACAAAGCTTCAGATTTTTTTCTATTGACAGCATATGCTCTGTGCTGAAGGACAGAGCATTGCTCAAATGATTATCTGCTCATCTTCTTTTTTCCGCCATAATGCTGTATTTTATTAATATGCTTAAGAATTAAACGACTTAAACGTGTAGTCATATCATGCAGAACAAAACTGCTCGACAAATTGTTTGTTATATAAAAGCAATTTATTCATCTCATATTTTCAAATGATTTTGATAAAATTCCCAGGCAGTTAATGAATCAGCACATTTTTTACAAATAAAGTGTGTCAACTTTTCAGTATCACCAAAGATACCATCCTCTTTATTGGCGTTAAAATAATGCTGGCAGACGTGACATTTTTCAACCATAAATTCACCGCTTGGAATCCTTTCAAGCATTTCGTTAATCAGTGTTTTCAGAGGAATGTATTCAGCAAAATCAATCGTATTACTTTTAACATTCCATGCCACTTCTTTAATATTAATTAGCCTAATCAAAAATTGCCAATATTGCTCATCATATTCCTGCTTAACTTGTTGGTTGGCCTGTTCAACTGTCCAGGAACTTTGTTTTAAATGCTTTAAAGACATTATGCGTCTCCTCCATTCCTTTAATAATGTTAATACGATAATTAATACAAACTTGAATAAATCAATTCTCAGTCTTTTGAGTTTTAGCCTTATATTTATCAAAGATTGTATTTAAAAAATCATAAAAACTCCACCCCTGGACTGAATCAACAATATTTTCTAATCGAGATAAACACATATTTGAATACCTTTTGCATGTTTTAAAAATACAAATTCATCCATTGTATTTTTTTCTGCTGACCAACCATCACAAAGTCTCTACAAAGCGACATCCAAATCTGCTTTATTTCGATATTAAAGCAATTAAGACAGTTTTCTAAAAAGTCTTAAATCCTGTTTATGTCTTATTAAAAATGAAACACGCCTAGTCCAGTGTCCGAGGCCTCTTTGGCTTCAAGTTTATTAGCAAACTCTCTAAAGTTCATATTTTTTTCAGTTCCGCTTAGTGAATCTGCAAAAATTACTCTTGTGTCACTTGCTTTACCATCACCAACCATTCCAGTGACAATTCGTATGTGAATCAGTTTATTGTCAGCAATACCGTCATCTCCAACGGTTAGCAACGGCCCCCTATTTAGCAACCGTGCCAGACCTTGCGGAGTATAACTCTGCGGTCCTTCTTCAACCATGTTAAGATTACTTATGAACGCACGAAAATCCGCTGGCGACAAACCCTGATTTGCATCAAAACGCGTACGCCAATCGCCACCAAGTTCATCCAGAAAGTCTTCTACAGTTGAAGTCGTTCGAACTTGCCAAAACTTCATCATTGCACCACCAGCGGCCCAACACACAAATTTGTTACGCTGTTGAACTAGCGACAGGGGCGGTTCTATATGAATGTCAATGGCTTCTTTACCGATGACATTTGATGTTTCTATTTCTACAGAACCAGACGGTTTGTTTATTGTTACAGAACCCTTCTTTGCTGTGGTCGAGCGTTCTATCAATTTCTTAACAGCCTTGTCTTTTGTCGGACTGTCCTTTCCACTTGATTTTTCTCCAATAGCGCGCCTAAACAGGTCCTCAGTCAACGATTGCGCGGTTACTTTATCTGTCATTTTCTTATCACGCGCAGTCTTGATAGCATCTAGATTGCGGTCAAGTTCCCGGCTCAGGTGGCGCTGTTGGGCAAGCGCTGCACCACGTGAAGCAAATTCTTGTGTTGCTTTCATGGTCGCTTTAAAAGCCTGAGATGCATTCGCCTGATTCTGAACAAGTCCGGTAAGATCCTTAAAAATATTATTACTGCCAAGTGCCTCAACAGCCGCACTCAGTCCAGTTGGATCAGGTGCTTTTGGTGCTTGCTGAAACTTAACAAGTGCATCTGAGAATGCATCCGGAGTCAACGGTGGAGGCTGTCGACGGCGGCTATTCGTTGAAAGAGCTTCAATTGACGTAGGCGTATCGGGAATAGGTTCCTCTTCAAAACGCCAAAATCGGTTGTCATCCTTTTCTTCACAACTATTGCATTTCCCCATCACAGATTCAGCAAATATACCTGGGGTGGGTAAGCTAATGCGCATTTTAGGTGAGGCCTCAACCGCATAAAGATTACGTAGGTCTTCTAAGGTAGATTCAGCATAAAGATAGGTTGGGTCTAGTTTTTGACCTGGCGCTACGGGCATGACAAGGCTATTGCCAACGATTCCAATGATGCGGTTTTCAACGACAGACGCGACACTTCTCCCACTTGCATTAGGAGCTTCGAATCCATCCAGTAGTAAAAACCGGCGATTTGGATCCATCTGAATCCAGATTGCACGATGGTAATGCTCTAAGTGCTCATTAAGATGTTCCAACAGTTTCCCCGCCTGGCGTAAGTCCCGTTTACGGGGATTGCGTTTCTCACGAAGGCTTAATGGCGTTGAGATTTGTACTGTGTCATCGCCACTTTCACGCAAGCTAAGGTCATTTAATACTCGGCGGTTGCGAAACAAATAACCACGGTAGTGATCAGTACGATAATTCATACTTGCAGAATCAATTCTGATCTCAGCACCCGCAGGAAGTGTGGAGACTCCTTGAAATAGAATTTCCACCCGACTGACGTTGGCTCGTATAATTTGTGGTAGTACTCCCTCAACTCTAAGACTGACCAGGTGTGGCCGCTCAGAACGATATTGACTAACAAGTGTCGAATCGATTGTAAGGAGATTAGCGTTACCACTGATGTAATGCAAACGTAAGGTGAGTTTGGCGATGAGTCTTTGTGCAATTGCAGGGGCAATGCGTGCATCCCAGACCGATTGTCGTTGTTTTGGCTTTATACCACCGAAGAAACGTTCCCATACGCTTTCTGCACCATCTTGACCTAGAAGGTTATTGTTCTCATAAGCGGACCAGTTTTCTTCCACAAACTTATCATCATCGTCATCTGCAGGTTTAGGCAATGAAATGCGCATACGAAACTCACCGTCAATATGGCGTATGTAATCATCTGCATATCGATCTTCTGGATAATCTGCATCTTCCCAATTATTGTCTATGCGTTGAAGCGCATTAAATGCATTTCGTAGCCGTAGCTCTCGTAGTCCACGTACAAGCGGGTCACGCCATCTCAACGCTTTGTTGTTATCAAAGGCCGAAATCGAAAATGGTATAAAAAGGCACTCCTGTACATGTGCCAGTTCCTGCGAAACTTGCAAATGCCTCAGTACTTCAAAGTACTCAACTGTAATTGCGTGGCAGTGATTATAATTAGCAATGACTTCAGTTTGTGCACGAACAGCTTCTCCTTCACGAGCAGTTTGCACCACGGTAGCCCGTTGCGAGCGCGTAGCACTGGCGGCCTGTATGGTTCTGTCTCGAACTCGATTCAAAGCAATTCCCGCGGTTGAACGAGCGGATGTTTGAGATGCTGTAGAGCCCGCTGAAGAAACGCCGCCTGCAGCACCAAATACCACAGGACCAATAAAGCCACCAATACCACCTCCAACCGCTTTTACATCTGCGTGTGACTGTGCGGTCATATGTTCGGATAATGTTGCACGTATCACATCACTGATGTCACGATCATGGGACAAATTTGCACTAAGATCTTCGCGAACACCTCTCGAAGCCCGCCGGGCAGCAACTTCGCTACGATCCCAGTCCAAGACTGAAATAAGCTTTTGCTGCCCCGGTGCCAACGGAAGAGAATATAATAAATCACCTAGTGAGTAACCATCACTTCGCCAGACTTGTTTCATACTGAGTACATGACCATGCGCAATAGTTGTCGCCTGGTATCTTTCCGGTATTTCATCCCAATCAATCTGACGGTTATCCGTTAAATCAAACCGACCGCTGCCTTTTTTGGAAATTCGTCTCAGAGTATTTCTAAAACGGTGCACAACACTGGCATGTTCTGCTTCAAGTAATCGCTTAGGCGAAAGGGTTCTGTTATCACTAACCAGTGCGCTTAATACTGATGGCTCCAGCTCAATGGGTTTACCAAGCGCTGATCGATTTGACAACACCACGGAGGCAACATCATGTTCTTTTATATTTGAAGCACTATTAAATATACCATTAAGATCAATACCAGGGAGCAAAACTTCTACTTTAGCAAACACAGGCTTAATAACATCCGGCAATTCTACTGAACTGTTTATTACCGTAACAACTTCAGCAGCGCGAATGCCAGGCGAATTGGAAAGCATCAAAGATTCTGATCCTGCTCGTATAGTACTCCCAGAAGTACGCTCATTATCAGAAATATCACTGAATATCTTTAAATCTTTTGGTCGAACACTGGCCAGTGCCGCAAAACGACTGACTAATCCGGGCGGTACTTTAGGTTTTCTTGGCGGATCGGGCGGGTTAAGTGACGGTTGAGTTGTTCTAACAACAGCCTGGTAAATAACCTCCTCAACGGTGCGATTTGGCATTGTAAAGTCGACACACCCCCCTATATCACTGGCAAAGGCTTCTGGATTTTCGGCTAGCTCAGCATTATCGGGAACACGTGGTGGAGTTGGTGCACATTCGCAATCTTCATCTTTCTCTTTTTGCTGGGGCAATGTGTCTAATACGGCTAGCAAGCGTAGTGGCATCAATTCATCTTCCAGCACCACGGGTACAAGCGATTTACTATTGACTGCTATAAAAGCCTCACTAAATCTTTGTTCTGGCCAAGGTCCATTGAAATACCCACCGGTTGTTGTCATGGCTACGCTGACAGCAACGGACTTTTTCTGACCCTTGGGTGTAGCCCAAATAACCACCACAAAATCAGCTGCTGCTGGATTACCAGCCTTATCAATAACCCGCCCAGTGTACTTCCGTTGTTCACCAAGCATTACGTTATCACTGGTATCGACCTCAGTCGGTATATTCGAACTCACGCTAATATCCAGGTTAATACCATCGCTGTCAACTGGAATCTCAAGTAAACCCGCGGTGACGCCATCAACTCCAGTGGCACGTAATATCACCAGACCAATACGTTCATCTGGCTCAGGCATATCAATAAAAAAATGACCTTCAGCATTGACTTCTGCACGCCGTGTAGCACTCGCAACAATTTTTTCAGCCTCCTGCTCGTCATTATCATCAGTAATAATTTCATTAAATTCAGCGGTAACAACAAAATCAGTAGGTTTTATTGCACAATTGCTGATAAGTTTGCCAGTAAAGTTCATGTTCTTGCTCTCCATATTCAGACGTTGGCTGGTTGGAAGCTAAATCCAGTATCGATAAGTTCACCATCAAGATAGCCGACTCGCACTGCATCGCCACTGGCGGGTGAATGTTCCAACATGCCCGTAATACCTCCCGTGCCATTTAATAAAGGCATCACAAATATAAGTGGCTCATTACCGACTGCGGCGATTATTGGTGTGGCTATTTGCTCTAATCCCCGGCCAATGATGCTCACTCGCATAACCATATCGGTTAATAATTGTGCCTCTGCATCAAGGGTTTCAAATTCAACATTTTCAATATTCATAATTTGCTTCCTGGCTAAACTTTAACAAGTTGCAATGAGTCAAAGAACATTTTCTTCGGATATCCTGCATTCGGTGTAATTGAAATAGATTTAATATCACTCAAATTCAGACCACTAAAGCGTAGAGGAAGAATAGGAATTGATACCGTTTCCATTCGAATAACTGAAAGGTTTTCTGCTTTTAAAACAATGCCACCACTACCATCAGCAGTGATTGTTAGCGGAATACTAAATTTATCAGCACTGATGCGAGTAATAACATGTTTACCATTTATAGAGGGGGTAGACCCAGTATGATTACGAATAAGTACCTCATCACCTGTAGTAAATCCATGAGCTCTAACGGTTTTGATAACACCTTTTAACGCTGAAGTTGATGAGTTAATATTTGCTACCGGAGTCATAAAACCCTGATGAAAAACAGGATAACTTATATGATCAGATAAAGGATTTAAAACGGGACCAATAGCTAATGAATTGAATGATTCTACTGCTCCGGCTGAATCAACAATAGTGATGCTAAATTGTGGCAGCACTGCAGCCTGTATTGCCACATCCGCTGATACATCCATTTCAGCAGACACACGAAAAGTCAGCAGATCAAAACTCGACCAGTCTGCTGGTGGCCCTAGCAACACTAGGGGCACTGACAAAGCTATTTCCACTGCAGGTAAAAAAGGCCCCGTAACACCTGGTTTTTCTACAGACAGAAGCGATATAACCTGATTAGTTTCCGGTTCAATTGTGCCACCCGCAGGAGGTGTCTTATTAACCTTCCAAAGCTCCTCGATAACGGCATTATTCAACGAGCTATTAATACTTAATGAGTGTAAATCATCAATGTTCTGAACAGATGAACCAAATGACCATTGCACAGACACAGCGGCACCGGCCTTGTTTTTTCGCCGGTTATCTAATAGAAAACGTTCGGCTGACTTACCTTGTTGTTGCCACTGGCAAAGCGCGATAACGTATTCTTTTGCAAGTTCACGATGAGATGCTCGTGAGAGCAGCCTACCAGCAATGTCATCAGGATCCATGCCGAAATCATCTGTTTGCTTTCCAGCAAAATCTTTGTCATCCATCCATATATCATTGAAGCGATTATGATTTGCTTTATCAATAAATACCATTGACTTATCGCATGTCGCCCGGTCGTACAAGCGAAATCCGGTACCGGCTGCGCTACGCGCGCCCCCCCAACCGCCAACATCGCCATCAAGTGCGCCATAAAGCACCAAATAAAAGGGCGTATGCTTGCTGGTCAGTGATGTATCACCAAATGTATTTAGATGATTTCCTGTCATGTCCATTGGGGCAATTGAACAAACGCCCTTGATACCATACGGATCAGCTTCTTTAGCATTTAATACAGCAGCACGGCAAACAGCTTCACCACCGCGCGAATGACCAACAAGTACCACATTATCAAAATCTAATCGACCTTCAAATCGACTGGCAGAACCTTTCTTGTCCATCTTTCGCAGACTGTCAAGAGCATCCAGGATTAACTTTGCTCTCATTTCAACAAAGGATCCGAATAATGCACACGTGTTCATATCAACAGAAATTGATACAATACCTGCATCTGCGAGATGTGCCTGAAGATAACGGTAGCCCTCATGATTTTTGACGAATGCACCTGCTCCATTGAGAACGCGGTGGTTTCCATGCGCAATAACAACAATGGGGAGTCGCCCACTTCCTTCTACAGTTTTGGTGCTCTTAGGGTCGGCAGGATAAGCAATTAAGAGCTTGCGTAGTAAAGTATAACCCGGTAGTTTTTCCTGTAAAACATTGAGCGCTTTGAAGTCATCTATAGCAGATTGACCAATATTGGCTTTTAATTCGGCCAATGTTTTTGAAACTGTTGGGGTTAAGTCATTGCCTGGATGCCTTTCTGTCATAACATTGACCGAAGTAAGCTGAAAAGAACCAGGGGGTTCAAAGAACTCGGCTACACTCGCGCCACCGATAACTACGCTATCACCAGAAAAACTTGCCTCAACGGTTTCACCGGCAGAAGATATCTTTACCTTAGCACTATCAGCTTGAGCAGCTTTGTCCAGGGCTTTCTTAACCGCTTCATCTTTTGTTGGCGCATTCGAATCAGGTTCTGCTTTACCTGATAATCCCTTAAGTACCGACTCAGTGAGGTCACGTCCTTGTTGTCGAGTGAGCAAGTCATCATCAACCGCTTGTGCAATGCTGTCAATTAAACGATCCGCGTTTTTACTCAGTTCTTGTTGGCGTGCAAGTGTGGCAGCTTCACCACCAATAGCAGAGGCTGCTGATAATGCAGAGTCAAATGCTGCAATCGCATTTTTTTGGCTGCCTTCAAGACCGGTAATATCGCGAAAAAGATCAGGTTTAGCCAGTAACGCAAATGCATTTGACAAGCCAAAAGGATCAGGGATCTCAGGGGCATTTTGAATATTAACCAGAGGGCCTGGTAACGCTGTAGGTGTTAGATTCGATTCATCGTTAGCACGGCTAGCCGTGCTAACAGGACCAGCAATTTCCGGTGGTGCCAGCAGTTTGTCAGTCGACCAGCGCCAATAAAGATTGTCATCAATCATTTCACATGCGTTGCAATGTCCGCTTATTGCTTCCGCATACACTCCTCGTGTCGGTACACTAAGGCGTAATGGTGGCGATGGGGGTATTGCATAAGCATTTTTGATATCTACAGGTTTACCACTATTATCAACACGATCTATGGTTGGATCGAGTCGTTGTCCAGGTGATACTCCCAGTACCAGGCTGTTGCCTACTATACCGATAAGTTCATTATTGCACAGACTAGCGACACTTTTACCATCTTGCCCTGGAACGCGTATTGCGTCCATCAACATAAATCGCCGTTGTGCATCAAGGTTATGCCAGATTGCCTGGTGATAATATTCAATATGATCATTAAGGTGGTCAATGAGTTTATCCGCACGTTGCCTATCTTGTTCATGGGGGTTTCTAAGTTCACGACGAGAAACCGGTGTGGGAATAATAACGCTGTCGCCAATACTTATATCATTCAGAATGCGGCGATCATTGAAAAGCAAAGCAGTAATATGATTGGTGCGATAGCGTACTTTCCCACTTTGTACAATAATTTTGGCATCTTGCGGTAGCGCCTCACCATCATATTCAACTTTAAAGTAAACAATATCTTCGCGTGGAACAGATGGGAGATCACCTGCAGGTTGTAAGCTGACATAGAGTCCACGATTTTCCCGATAACGTGAAACCAACGTGCCATCAACAGGAATTCGCGTTTCACCGCCATCACTTCCAACAAACGAGAAGTTTAAACTATTAACCAGGTTTGTTGCTATTTGCGGCGCAATGTCACGTCTAAAGGCATCATCACGAGCGGCCTGTTGATCCTTATTAATTTCTGATGCGGCTTCGATAACATTGTGATAGACCTGTTGTGGAAAGAATGGCAAGAATTTCGCATATGACAACCATTCATCACGTTGGAATTTTCCATCCTTGTCATCGCGTGGGCGTGGCAATATAAAACTGATACGTAGCTCACCTTCAATCGTGTGAGGTTCTTCTTCACTAAAACGACTTACCGGATAATCCCAGCCATCCCAATCATCAGCGACACGTTCGATCGCATCAAACGCTCGACGTAACCTACGATCTTTCAGAAATCGAGATAATGTTGAACGCCAGCGTAATGCCTTGCCTCGATTAAACTGTGTCATAGGAAATGGTACAAATAAGCACTCATTAACTTCTGACAGTTCATGGGTTACCAGGAAGTGCCTGAGCACCTCAAAGTATTCCATGGTAACTGCATGGCATCGATTGTAATTGGCAACCACTTCTGACTCAGCTCGTAAAGTTTCACCCTGTGCAACTGTTTGGACAACTGTTGATCGTTGACTACGAACTGAGGAAGCTCGCTGACCAACACGATCCCGAAGATTCTGCATTGAGTCAGCCGAAAAACGACGCGAAGACCTTTGCCATGAAGTTGAGTCAGAACCGCTGGCCCCCCCTGCAGCACCACCAAATATTCCGAAACCACTACTAATATAACCGGCGCCAATCCCCCCAGCAACTCCCCACGTAGTGTTGCTTGAACCGGCGCTAGTGTTTTCATGAAGCTCCGAGCCAACAATCTCCTGTACATCTCGGTCTCGTTGAATCACAGCATCAAGAGATTCCTCAAACTCTAATTGTTCAGCCCGACTACTGCTACTGCGCCGCTCCCAATCAACTACTGCTACACGACGACGTTGCCCTGGTGCTAGTGGCAATGAATAAAGAAGATCACCAAGAGAATAACCATCGGCACGCCAAATTTCTTTGTAACGTAGTATATGCCCAAATGCTATCTCAGTCGATTGATGGATCGTTGGCGTATCATCCCAGTCAATGGCCATTTCGGCATCAAGTGGGGTACGTGTTGACTTTTTCTTGAGCACTGAACTTATGAGCGCCTTTGTGCGAGAAACATCGGACAACCAGGCAGCTCGAGTAATAGTATCTGGTCGCGGTGGCGTATTACCGCGCACCAGGTGCAACGCGGTATCAACATCCATCTCAAGACCGGCCAAATCAAAGTTTTTAGCATTTATGTGCTCTCCGCGTAATGCCAGGCTGGATACCGAAACACCTAAAAGATCAATTAACAGATCTTTAGAAACTATTGGCTTAACGTTTAAAGTAAGACTCTTTACTCGAGGTTGAGAGGTTCGTACCACGTATGAATAAGTAAATTCTTCCAAAACCCGATTCGGTGTTGAAAGATCTGTGCATCCTCCACCCAGATCCTGTGAAAATGCTTTGGGATTACCCGTTAGGTCTGCTTGTTCCGGAATGCGAGGAGTTGGCTGATCACAATCACATACTGATTCTTTAAAACTTTCAACAGACGTTACCAGTATAACTTTGCGTACTATTTGCGATGCCTCATTCAGCGGAACCTGAGTGGGTTGCCCCCCATTGACTCGGCCAAAAGCTTCCTTAAGTCTGATATTTGGCCAATCTCCCGAAAATATTCCACCAATTTGAGTGCTTGTAATAAGTAATGGCAATGCTTCATCAGACTCTTCGTTACTGGTATCCATGCGCCCCCAAAGCACAACTGGAATATTTGCCGCGACCTGAGCACCTGATGGATCAATTACACGACCATCAATGCGCAAGCGTTCTCCTAGCCCGGGCACATCCGACTCAACAATATTATTAGCATCTATAGCAGTGACTCTTAAAGTGAGTTTTCGTGTTAGTGATGCCAGTTTAAGCTGCTGTTCTTTGACAACTTGACCGTCAGGGGATGATACTCTTATATTAACAGGATCTATCGGTTGCCCTGATAGTTCAAGAACAATACTGAACGCACCATTTTGATCAGATCGTGCTCCAACTGAAGTCGAGATTATGCTTTTGTTATCGTTCGTTTCAAGGCCATCAGATTCGAGGATGTAGTTTAAACTTGCAAGTATTTCATAGTTCTTAAGCGGATCTTTATTGCTTATATTTATTACCTTACCAGTGATTATTAACATTGGGTTTCCTCATATCCTTTTACGTTATAGACTACATATACCGCTACAGAAAAACATATGAATTATTCACGTTTGTTTGCTATATATTTCAACGCAGAACTTTAATAAAAATTATAAGCAACATAAATAATATTTTGTCGGTATACGAGCTGTAGAATTAAAAATCTCATCATAAAAACAGGAGGATGTTTTTCTCTCTTTTCAGTATAAGCTGATACAAATCCTCATGCAGTCTGTCTTATAAATTCAGATAAATAGGTTCTCTTTTTATACCTGTACACAAACTTCATCCCGATCATCAATGAGACCAGAGTCTTCATCAGTTATAGTGTCTGATATTTTGAAGCCCTGAAATACTTTTTCTAATGATTTGATCATATATATTTTTTGCTAGTTCTTTCGCTAGATCGGAATCTGACTTCATATGGCAAACTCCCTGACAATCAAAATGCTAACTAGTTTTTGTCTACTTACATCTTTCTACTGCTTATTCTCCAGGAAAATTTAAAGTTTGTATTTCTTTTCTGGGTAATACGCAATCAAGAGCAACAAACAGATTATTGATTAAATCAACACAGTTAAGGAAAAAATATTTTATTGGTATAAATTTTTCTAGAGATACAACAGAAATGGAATAATATTTCCTGAAATATTAAATTCAAGAAATATTTATGCTGGATAAAGATAAATTCCAAACAAGATTTTTAGTCCATACAACTTCTAATCTAGTATAAAATAAAACTTAGCAGTTAATTGATTTATGTCAATTAAAAGATTTAACTTCTAGGGAAGACCATTATTCTTTAACTGTTTTTACCTATAACATTGTCTATTTAATTGGATTTAAGTAAGACAATTCGGCACCAATCAAAATCAAGGCATTTTCTTTATATTTAGGCACATATTAACCTCAGATAGGTGATTATCTGATCATTTCTAATTATTCTATTTAATTTTATTGCAAAGATGTGGATTTTAGATAACCGGTTCAAGCCAGGTGGTCAAAAAGGTCATATAGGGACAACGCTCAAGCAAATAGATGAGCCTGATACTCTTGAAGTAATACAAATTGTATCGCAGAAGTATACCCAAAGGCCACTATAAAGAGTAAGCACCAGAAACACGTCAAGTCTTTGATATTGATATATCAGGCTCAGCTTTTACAAGGTAAAAATGGTCAACAATTTGTTGCACCATTTCCAGATGATGTCACCAAAACAGTTCAGTATGGTAAGACATTAAAGGCTCATGTGGTTTATATGTCACTGTATTAACTATTGCCTTACAAGAGAAAACTTTTAATAACCTTTGTAAAATACCCAACAGGATTATGCAGAATTTTCTTTCCGATACTTTGCCATTTTTTTATTATATTTTTTTAAGTTTAAACACGGCTTCTTTCTGATATCTCGGTAAAGTAATATTAACTAATAAGGTACGATCCGGAACAAAATACTTATTTATATCAGGCTGTTTTAATTCAAACATTTTAATATCATCTGTTCCAAATGATTTATACCCGACCAGATTTTTATCGGCTGTTACATCTGGTAAAGCGCTTAAACTAAACATCAATGATTCATTAATCTTGTCAATTAACTGATTCATTGATGTTGTATCAATCATAAAACTGCGATAACTACGATCATCTCCATACGCATGTTTTTTACGGGCAATGTGTTTATTAAACATAGTGGCCCATTTATCTTTTATGTCTGTAAACTTACCGTAAAATTCCAGTACATAGTCTGTAACCGGTGCTCCCGTATCATCTATAACATGAAAAACTGTGTTCTGAAAAGCATGATGCTCAGGATCTTTAGATTTACTGTATTTTCTGCGTACCTTCTCAGAATCTGTTTCACACTGTTTACACCACTGAGAAAAATTTGTTTTAGTGATTTTAAGAGCCGATACAATCGGATTCAGTAATTTTAATGGTAGTTTTTTTCTTCCTGTTATTTCACCATGATCAAAACCATCCAGAATTAAAAATGCGGTTTTCCCTGAAGAAATTTTTATTGCTGTAGCGCTAAAGTCACCTCCATCACGGCTTACTTTTAAATCTATCTGTGCACAGTTCATATTTGCAGTGGAAACATAGACTGTGCCATCAGAGCCATCTTCATTAGCCAGACCGCTAATACCTGTATATCCGCTATTGCCTACAATAACCGTGCAGCGGACGCCTCCTTTACTAAAGGCATTTGGACTAAAACGATCACTTTGTGCTAGTGCACTGGAATAAGGACTGGCCATTTCCAGTGCCTTTAATACATGCCCTCCGGTCTGAAATGTTTTATCAGCATTCCAACCTTTGGCAACACGTCCCAGAATGGAGCGCCCCTTATGTGCCAGTGGTGAACCAAAATTAGCAGGTGCCAGCATAACCAGATTTCTGACCGGCGGTTTTTGCCCATCCGGCCAATAGTTATTCATCCAGTCTCGAATCACCAGACCACCAGTTGAATGAACAATAACATCCACTCTGTTAGGTTTTGTCGGTAAGCCGGATGCAAGCCAGGCAGACTGCATGGCAATAATAATATCCTTCATCGTAACATCATCATCCAGTGAAACGTAATCGGCAAGCCAGATTTCTTCCACAACCCGATGTGTCTCTTTTTTTAAACGCCTGGCCAGTTTTTCAAATGAAGAGGAATTATCACTCCATCCATGAATAATTACTATAGGTATCATTTTATATCTCCCTGTATAAAAAAATGAATTCTATATCCTGCCAATTAGGGTTAAGTATACGATCATATGAATGTGATAATCTATTATCACATAGTCTAAAATAGTATTTGTAAAAAGAAACAGTCAGAATCCAGTTAAATTATAATTTTATTTATAGGCAATCCTCTCAAAGAGAATGACATTTGATTCAAGGTATCAATGCTTGTCTCAAACTGTTTAAAAGCAAACAGGGCCATTTCCTTCACCACTTAACCCACTGTATTATATTTTTATCTGCCATGCAAAGCTTTGTAGACATGCTCCTGTCTGGAATGTTCTGGTCTAATCGAACCGAATACGTTAATAAGAGATAATAATAAATTATTAAGGTGTCAAAATGGGACAAAAACGAATATACAAGCAATATTCAATAGAATATAAAGAAGCGGCAGTGACTCTGGTATGAGAATAGGCTTATTCAGTACCAGAGGCCGCTAAATCACTGGGTATAGCCAGCAATATAAAAAACAATTAGCAATTAAAAGAAAATTTTTAGATCTTTATTAAAACCACTGATTCTCTCATTTGGATAACCTCTTTGATTCGAAATTAATCGTGTACCATTAATCTCGATATCCAAATTGCTATGCGTATGACCCTATATCCAAAGATCAGTTTTTTCCATCAAATATGGCAAATCAGAATAAAAGGCACTTGCAAAGTCAGTATGACCGAAAATATTATGTTCGCATACTAAGCTGGGTTCATGATGACTAACAACGATTGTTTTTCCGTCGATTTGCTCATCATAAAGCTTATTACTGAGCCAGGAAACAGTATCTGTATGTATATTATAAGCATGACGTGTAGAGAAATTATGGGTCTGTCCTTCTCCGTCAGTTGTTTCCATCAAACGATGATCTGCCGGTCACGGTAGGAAAGCCAATTGCTCAGCTCCCCCCGTACAGATCCGTACGTGCGCTACTAACGCATACGGCTCCTACCTTGGGTGTTTAGCGTAAAAGCGCATTTCAGGATAAGGATGAACAATTTTAGGACTTGGGATAAAGTGCCGAGCATAAAATTTAAATCGTTTCCAATCCATGTTATGCCGTTGGCTTCTTCGTCTTAGCGACCAAAGCCAAGCTTTTGTCACTTCATTCACAAACAAATTTAAAGAACGTGCATTAAAAGGCACACCATAATAGTTAATATGTCCCTGAACCACTTTTCTGAGCCACCGTCCTGTATCGTAAGGTTTCTCATGCAAGCGTTTCCTTAACTCAGCCCTGATAGACTTTATTTGTGCAGTCAAGCGCTTTCGTTTGGTTTTACGTTTTATTATTGGTTTTCCAGAACGGGTTTTACCAACATAAAAAGTAAATCCTAAAAAATCAAAAGTACCTGGCTTCCCACGAGATGACCGCTCAACGTATTGTTGCCGTGCAAATAATCCAAAGCGTACAAGCTTCGTTTTATCAGGATGAACCTTTAATCCAAACTTGCTCATGCGTTCAGTCAAACCCGTCAGACAATTTACTGCATCGCTGTGATTTTGAAAACCTAGCACAGCATCATCAGCATACCTGACAATCGTGACATCCCCTGTTGCTCTGTTTCTTTGCTGATTTAACCATAAATCAAAGCTATAGTGTAGATAGATGTTTGCTAGCAACGGCGAAATCACGGCACCCTGAGGAGTTCCCCTGAGTGACTTGACCCGATGCCCTCGCTCATCTAACACACCCACTTTAAGCCATTGGGTTAACAGCCTAAGGGTGTGACCGACAGCGCACGCCCTGAAAAGCGTTGGTATCAAAGGATAGATCAAACCCTAATATGAAAAAAAGGCTCCATCAGTTATCATTTTTTTGCTGAAAAAAGAAATAAC
>Ga0256844_10000381_pt1 | contig 17013 bp, 13 predicted proteins | sample MusselsmetaG_FD_189100 | JGI IMG/M metagenome (GOLD analysis project Ga0256844, IMG submission 189100) | Mussel associated microbial communities from hydrothermal vent at the East Pacific Rise, Pacific Ocean - Mussels | ecosystem: Host-associated > Mollusca > Shell > Unclassified ... | reverse complement strand
CAGCGGTACTCAATGCTTTATCCTGCTCAGGCTGTGCAGCAAATTTATCCAGCAAATAATTTTTTATATCTTCATGACGAATGGTAAAAGCCTGATCCAGCAATTGCTGAGTCATTAAATTTCTTCTTGCCGATTCATCCAACGGTTCTTCATCAGCGAGCGCGGTCTGGGTGATACGCTTTACTCGCCGGTCATTAAGGCCAAGCTGCTGTGTATCAATAAGCCTGATATTCATCGGAGACATGGTAATTGCAGCCTGTTGTAAGCGCTCCTGCATTTCATCTGCCGGCAAACTTTTTAAGTTTGCACAGATAGCCATAATATCACTATGATTTTGTCCGCCCAGATAAGCAATTTGGCGAATAATAATATCCGCTCGTTTGGTAAAATTTTGTAAAGCTCGTCGTAAAGCTGGTAACATAGTATCAGCAGCTTTTTGCATACGGTATTCAATCGTATCTAGAATGTGCCATAAAATGGATTGCTGTTCATGCCTTAACAATTCGGGAGCCAGCTGACGTAGGCGTATTTCTGCCTGTTGTTTAAATTTTTTGTGCTTGCGACGAATTTTAGCAATACTTTGCGCTATTTGATCACGATATTTTTCAACACTATCGGCTGACAAACGAATAGATAAGTCCGGTTGAAAACGTTTTTCCATAAAATCAAAAAAATGTTCTGATGCCTGCTGCACCAAAACCTGAGCTTCTACTTCACGCACCAATTCACGCTTACGTTCTTCCAGTTCAGCAATAACATCACTAAAATCAGCAATAATTTGCGCTGAATATTCATAGGCATCCAGTAAATCATGCACTTCACCTTTATTGACAAAAGCATTAAGGGCATTCAAGGTGTTACGAGTATTACGATGACGAGTTCTGACCCGGGTTCTACCCGCATCCACCAGGGTTTGAGTGAACAGACGCCCCATACGACTAAAAGGGTAAGTTGATTGAAAACTTATTGAATCAACCTGCTTTTCTATCCAGCCATGCTCAACTAAGATATTCAGTACCCAGCCTGCCTGCTCCCTTAACTGCTTAAAACGCGGCACAGTAAGATTATCTTCAACACTATCTAACTGCTGTTCTGATAAGGGTGTACGAGCCAGGGATTCTTCAAAAATTTCAAGGAGTTGATGTCGTCTAAGAGATTCACCATAGTCCGCATCCGCACTATAGAGTCGAGCATACAACAAACGCAGGCACTCAATAAGCTGTTCCCGATATTTACTGGTCAGGGGTTTAAAAAACTGCTGTCGCTGTGCTGAAAAAAACATGAATTACAAATGGTGACTAAATTATGAAAGCATAAATTGTAGCAGAATTTAGTACTTAAAAATACCACGCTTTATCTTCATGCTGCATAATGCTTCTGAAATTTTGACTCGACACTCAATTTTCAAAAAACACCTCATATTGCTTTAATCCATAGTCTAACAGCAATCAGGTAGTGCAATTTCATGAGACTCAAAGCATTGATCTGGTTTTTGTATAATTGAAACATTTACTGTACAATGAGAGCTATTATCGCCATTAGTTCAAAAGCTTGGTGGTAATTTACCTGTATAAAATAAAAATAAAAACAAAAAAATCATAATGATTATGATAAATAAAGTGATTTAATATTCGCTTGAGCCTACCGACAAAAACACAAGTTTAAAATAATTGTTTCAAATTTTAACACTTTGTTCTACTTTTAATAATATCGTTTATTTTTAATTGATGTCAGGGGCTGACTTTTATGAAAAAGCATCTTATGCGTTATGTCAAACTATTAACCGTATACCACTGGTTAATACCTAGTATTCTATTTTCATATTGCTTAATATCACCTGCATGGGCAATTAACAATCAAGCTCCCTCCCCCAGTATGGCATCAGTTGAAGGAGAAAAAACGACACAATTAGGTATCCGTGAATATGATATCACGGCAAAAAAACGTCCAGTTGACAAATCAGTAACTAAACTGGGCCAAAAAGCAGAAGATACTTCCACCACCGATCATTCAACGCTTAAGGAACTACAGGGCCCATTTAACTCTGGACCTGAAGTCACTAAAGCTTGCCTAAGCTGTCATAATAAAGCTGGACATCAGTTTATTAAAAATAAGCACTGGACCTGGAAAGTACATAATGAAAAAACCGGGCAGGATTTAGGTAAAAGTGTTCTGATTAATAACTTCTGTACTAATGCTGCAGGCAATGAAGGTATGTGTGCTCAGTGTCACGCCGGTTATGGACTTACCGACGTACGAACTTATGACTTTACAAAAGAAGAAAATATTGACTGTCTGGTTTGTCATGAATCGACAGGCACTTATTACAAACTTCCACCCACCCCAGGTAATAAAGCCTGTTCCGTCATGTTTCAAGGCAAGCCTGAGATTAATTTTACCCAGGTTGCCCAAAGCGTTACACTTCCCGGACGCAGTAATTGTGGCTCCTGTCATTTTTATGGTGGTGGCGGTGATAATGTTAAACATGGCGATTTATCTTCAGCTTTGTTTAAACCCGATAAAAATGTTGATGTTCACATGGGGACCGATGGAGAAGATTTTTCCTGCATTATTTGTCACGTTGGTGAAGGCCATGAATGGTCTGGTAGTCGTTATGCTCCTATTGCCAAAGATACAAAAGGAAAAAGTAAACCGGGCTTACAAAGACAAACTGCCACCTGTGAAAGTTGCCATGGCCAACAGCCTCATCCCAATACTTTAATGGGTCTTAAGCTCAATGATCATACCGATCGGATTGCCTGTCAAACTTGTCATATTCCTGAGTATGCTTTGGGTGGTGTGGCGACCAAAACACATTGGGACTGGCGCACCGCTGGAAAACTTAAAAATGGTGAAGGCTATCGTGAAGAAGGTTATATTCAGGGTAATGGGGAAGCACGCCACACCTATAAATCCATTAAGGGTAATTTCAAATACGCAGAAAATGTTAAACCCATGTATGCCTGGTTTAATGGTACGGAACATTATCTGACCGTGCATGAAAAATTTGATCCTGCTAAACCCGTTGAAATCAATCATCTTGAAGGCAGTCCTGATGATGCTAATTCTAGAATCTGGCCCTTTAAGCGTATGGAAACAATTCAACCTTATGACAAGGGCAATAACACTTTGGTTTATATGCACTTATGGGGTGATGATAAAGATGCTTTCTGGGGAAATTACAATTTCGATCGGGCAATTAAGCATGGCATGGATGATTTTAATTTACCCTATAGCGGTCAACCTGGTTTTATCAAAACCTATTCTTACTGGCCAATAACCCATATGGTTGCACCAAAGGAAAAAGCACTGGCCTGTAAAGAATGTCACTCCAGTGATGGTCGATTGGCGAACTTAAGTGGTTTTTACATACCCGGTAGAGACAAAAATCAATGGGTTGATACAATTGGACTGTTGGCTGTACTGGTAACTTTCCTCGGTGTACTTGGACATGGTCTCATCCGTATTGTATTCGCTAAGTGGAGGAAAGCAAAATGAGTTTTTATAAAGTAAAAGTATTTAGTCGTTTTGAACGCTTCTGGCATTGGACTCAGATGTTGCTAATTTTTACTCTGCTTTTTTCTGGCGCCGGAATTCATGGATTTCATCATTTACTTGATTTTGAAACCATGGTCTGGACGCATGTAATTTCAGCATTGGGTTTGATCACATTATGGATTTTTGCCATCTTCTGGCATCTCACGACTGGCAACTGGCGTCATTATATACCGACCACAAATGGTTTGTTTAAGGTGGTGCGGTATTATGCCTGGGGTATCTTTTTAGGGGAAGATCATCCCTATCGTAAACGTTTCTGGCATAAACACAATCCTCTTCAGGCTATGTCCTATCTTGCCTTAAAGCTATTTTTATTTCCATTGTTATGGATAACAGGAGTGGCCTATTTGCTCTATGGTTTCTGGGGGCAGGGTGCTTTGACCAGCGGCTCTTTAGAATGGATTGCTGTTTTGCATACTGCAGGGGCTTTTGCTATGGCTGTGTTTGTCATTATACATATTTATTTACTGACAGCCGGACATTCCACTATTGAGCATATAAAGCCTATGATAACAGGCTATGATGAGGTTGATTTAACTGAAGCTGAATTAGCATATCTTGAAAAAGATGAGCCCGGTAAAATTATTTCAAAGTAATATCCAAACATGAATAGCATTTTTCAAAGTTTGGCTCAACAACTACGGACTGAAAGTTATCAGAATCAAGTGCGCCCCTCCTAAGCTCCCCTATAAAAGACCAGGAGAAGGAATTTAAAGCTAAAATTCCTTCTCACTGTTTTGAGGGGGAAGGTCGGGATGGTGGTAAATATGTTGGAACAATACATAGCAGACTTTTTTTAGGTAAAAGTTCTCACTTGCCTTTTTAACTATATCTGACTATATTGAACTGAGTTTCTTTAAGATAATATCTTTTTTTTATTCATATGACAGGGTGATCAAAATGGCAACAATTACAGAAATTAAAGGCTTAGACAAACAAAGTGCTGAAAAACTTAAAGCAAACAATATTTCATCTATAGAGGCTTATCTAACGGCCTGTGCAGAAAAAAAAGGCCGCAAGGAACTGGCAGCGGCAACAGGTATTGAAGAAGCTTCACTATTACACTGGGCCAATCGTGCTGACTTATCTCGAATAAAAGGCGTGAGTACACAGTATGGTGATTTACTCGAATGTGCCGGTGTTGATACAGTGCCTGAACTGGCTCAGCGTAATGCTGATAATTTGCTGGTTAAAATGACTGAAGTTAATGATGCTGAGAATCTGGTAAAAAAAATACCTACAGCAGAACAGGTACAAGATTGGGTTGCTCAGGCAAAATCGCTGCCACGTGCCATTAATTACTAAACGGATTGTAACAGTTCAAAAAACCAGCCGCGCCGATCCACAACGTCTCTGGTGTAAATGCTGGCTACAAATTTGAGCACAAACAAGCCTTGAAATTTTTCTTGTTTTTATGACAATAAGGACGTTTATCCGCAATGGGATAAAAAGTTCTCAAGGCTCGTTGCTTAATAACCATCTGGCTATAATGAGGTGCAATGTTGTCCTGCCTGCTTTGATATAAACAGGCTTCTTTTGAGTTTTTACCCACTCGTCGATTGGCCTGTTTAAAGGCTCGTGTACCGGCAATTAAAATGGCCTCTGCATTCATTTGCCGATTATAACCACTAAGACATTTGACTCTTTTTTTATGACTTTGAGGGTCAATGTATGCCAAACTAATACTGTATATCGGAGGCTTAATCATTTCTTTTAAATAAAATTGCCGGCACTGTTTTAACGGGCGCTTATTGATATTTTTCTGCAGCTTGCGATAACCTGCCCAGCCTTTGTCCTGCGCCTGCCAGTAACGCGCAGCATAATGCAGACCACCGAGATTATAATAATCAGGCTCACCACAAAAAACATGTTGAAAGCCCTTTTGTTCAAACCAGACTCGCCGTAACTGATGAATAAACTGTGCATCATTCTCTGCTCGGGAAAAAATTCTATCGGATAATGATTCACGTAAACGTTTGACCATATGCTGATTACTCTTTGCTGCCATCATGGATTCAAAATCAACGGCCTTAACTTCACTACCCCAGCGACCACAGAGTATAAGTACATCCAGATCAAAATCAGTTAATACAGGTTCTTGTGGTGCATAGCGAGTCATTTTATTATCGTCAAAAAAAGGCTGGAAGGCCCACAACTCAATGCTAAGAAAAAGCCCAATAAAGCAAGTTATTAATATTCTAATCATTATTATCTTCTGGAAAAAGTATTACACAAATTCATTTTACCCTGCTCAAAACCCTGTTTAAACCAGTGCACCCGCTGCTCTGAAGTACCATGGGTAAAGCTCTCTGGAGTCACATAACCACGCGCTTCTTTTTGCAGGCGATCATCCCCTATTGCACTTGCCGCAGTTAATGCTTCCTGCAAATCTCCTGGTTCAAGAATGGCTTTGCTCTGCTGCGCATGATGTGCCCAGACACCGGCAAGGCAGTCAGCCTGTAATTCCAGCTTTACTGAAAGTTTATTGGCTTTTGCTTTAGAAAGCCGCTGTTTTGCCTTATGTACTTTAGTCGAAATACCCAGTAAATTTTGCACATGATGACCAATTTCATGAGCAATAACATAGGCCTGAGCAAAATCACCCGGGGCATTATGACGTGCTTTGAGATCTTCATAGAAACTCAGATCAATATACACCTTTTTATCACCGGGACAATAAAAAGGCCCCATTGCCGCACCGGCCATACCACATGCAGATTGAACAGAACCGGTAAACAATACCAGATGAGGCTCCTGATAGCGTTTGCCCTGTGCTTTAAAAAGAGTCTGCCAAACATCTTCAGTATCAGCCAGAATCACAGCAACAAAATTTGCTAATTGATTCTCACTTGCTGACGGCTGATACGTTTGCGTTTGCTCAGTAGATGATGACGTATTTAAGCTATCCCCCATGTTCAGGACAATGCGCGGATCAATATCAAAATACATTGCCGCTAAAGCCAATAGAATAATGCCTATCCCGCCACCACCAGCTTTACGAGTAATGCGTTTACCGCGGTTATCCTCAACATTACGACTGCGTCTTCGATTTTCCCATTTCATATGCATTGCCTGAATTAAAATAAAATTTAATTATAAAAGACAATATCATCTGATGATAGTTATAATAGTCTGTAATCAGGGTAAACTAGCAGCATAATGGCTAACAGCAGTGTACGGATCGGTCTCTTCTGTACTGACCAGCCTAATACCTTTGGCCTGCATTTTATGAACAAAGCCTGAACCACAACCTGCAGTTATTAAAACATCTACGGCATCAATTGGATGTTTTGAGCCGCTAAACTCATGCATGGACATGTTTTTAGGAAGATCAAGACGTTCGTATTCCTGCCATTCTCCCTGTGCATTTTTTGCATAGAGAAGAAATCGTCTTGCCTTACCGGCATGACCGGTAATGGTACGGAAATTTTGACTGGTTACTGCAATTTTCATCATTCACCTCGTGTTGCTTTATCCCAGTTTAACAGCAGCTTAGCATTACACAGTGATTGCTATCACGTTTACTCATCAATTTATCGCTAACAATAAGATTGTTCAGTCAAATATAGCCTCTCATTTATAAAAGGAGGCTATAGAAATGACAATCCAGTTAACGTAGCACAGTACGGGCATTGATTCCCTGAACAGGGCGGTTATTGGGGTGTTTTAAAGCCTGTTGAAAAGCATGTAGTTGTGCTCTGGAAATACTCGGTTTTGACTGCACGACAATCCAACGTACACCTTCAGTACAAGGAGGGGTCGTTAAAGAACCATTAAAACGAAAATAATCCTTTATCTTTTTGGAACGCTCAAAGAGTTCAATATCTTTAGAACCCAGACGATTGGTGTCACCGGCATTCATTGGCAGGTTCTTTAATAGTACATTAAGTGCCGCGTTAGGTGGCCCAGGTTGATACAGCAGAGCAACAACAGCCAACTCATTGTCTTTACTAACATGAACAAAATGGGCTTCTAAGGGAAAGGAAACACTGTCAATCATATTTTCACTTGGGCTGTGAAAATGAAATTGCTTAAGAAAAAAATCTTTACCATCCAGTTTAATCAGCCCGCCACTGCGTATATTCACCTGAATAGAATGCCCGGTATTAACAATATTTTCAGGGTTGAGCATTGCGTAATCAAACTTAATGGATGGCAGACGGGCATCAAAGGTACGGTGAATATTAACCGGAGACTGATTTTTTCCCTGTTGACAGGCAATATTCTGTGCCGATAATTCTGCCCAGTGTGCCGGCCCGGTTGCCCCCTGATAAGACCATTGTGTGGACTGCTGATGGTCATTCTTTTCTTCAGCGCGACTGATTGCAGACAAACTTAATAAAGCAGGTAGCAATAATAGTGAAATTGATTGTAGATAAGCTCGCTTCATATAAATATCCTTGTAATTGACAATAAATACGTACTCAACACCATAATGACATAAATTAAAAAAAGATTAAACCATATAAATTTATACTGATTAAGCCAGTCTAGCAAACAACTGACTGAGTTATATGCCCCACTTATGCGTGATATGCCACAAAAAACTCATAAGATAAACATTTATATAAATGTTAACCCTATGTTAACTAAATAATATCATCAGCATGGTATAGATATTGCTGCATTAGAGATTTTCAATATTGTGGATATGTAATGAAATTATCAACTCTTTCTAAAATATCACTTGCTGTAGTGAGCTCAATTTATTCGTTTCAGACTTATGCTGAAGCTGATATTCCCTCAATAAGCGTCGAAGGTACTGAATTAAGCGATGTCAGTGGTGAACAGGTTAAATCAGCTGATTTAGCTGATGCCCTTACACGTAACGTACCCAGCATCTCTTTAATAAGACGCAGTGGTATTGCTAATGACGTTATACTACGAGGACAAAATAAGGATAATATCAATATATTAATTGATAACGCCAAAATCTATGGTGCCTGTCCCAATCGCATGGATCCTCCTACATCACATATCCTGACGAATAACATTGAAAGTATTGACATTATTGAAGGGCCTTATGATGTGGAAAACTTTGGTACTCTCAGTGGTGCAGTTAAAGTTAAAACAAAAAAACCCGAAGAAGATTTACATGGTGAGGTCAGTGTCAATTTCGGCAGCTGGAATTATCAGAAGCAGGCAATGTCTTTTAGCGGCGGCAATGAACAGGTTCGCGGTCTGGTGAGCATCTCAAATGAGTCCAGTGATCAGTATGAGGATGGTGATGGCAATACTTTTGCCGAGCAAATTGATAACCTTAACCTGAGCGGTATGGCCGCCATGGTACAGTATCAGGATAAATACCGTGATTTAGACGCTTATCAAAAGCAGACCTTTATGGGTAAGTTTTATTTTAATCTTATTGACAATCATGAAATGGCCGTCAGCTATACGGCTAATCGCAGTGATGATGTGCTCTATCCTTCCAGTAAAATGGATGCACTTTATGATGACTCAAATATGCTCAACCTGGATTATTCAATTAAAAATATTGGCAGTTTTTCTAAACGCTTAGATTTTCAGTATTATCACTCAGATGTTGTTCACCCAATGTCCAATAAATACCGTATGGCCTCAGGCCCTGGATCAATAAATGAAGTAGTGAGCAAACTCACTACTGATATGGATGGCTTTAAAATAAAAAATGCCTTTGATATTGACCCGAGTATGGAAGCCAATATTGGCCTGGACATCAGTCAACGTAACTGGGACGGCAAGTATATTGGTTCTGGCAGCAAGGCCGTTGTTAACGGTCGCAAAAGTATAGATGATGTTGATACTGATAATACCGCCGTCTTTGCCGAGCTGGAAAAACGTTATAACAATTTTACCTTAAAACTCGGTGCCCGTTATGATGATGTATCCATTACCCCTGATGGAATGCAGCAAAGCAATGACTATAACTACTTTAGCGGCTTTGCCAATGGCACTTATATGGTAAACAATAGCACCAGCATCTTTGGTGGCTTTGGTAAATCATCACGAGTGCCTGATGCCCGTGAACTCTACTGGAAAATGAGCTCAGGCATGGAAGGAGGTACCCCTGATCTGGATAAAACAGACAATTATGAAATTGATTTTGGTATTGAAAATAATTTTGATCGACTCACTTTAAAGACAAAGTTTTTCCATAGCTGGTTAAAAGATTATATTCATTACAATGCCAGCAAAATGAAAAATAACCAGGAAAATATTGATGCCACAATTTATGGTTTTGATGTGACCGGTATGTATTCATTTACTGATGAACTTTATCTTGATTTTGGTGTTGCCTACCAGCGCGGTAAAAAAGATAAGCCTTTAACTGGTCAGACAGACAGAGATTTGGCTAATATCCCGCCAGCCAAGCTTAACCTGGGACTTAACTATGATTATATGGCCAATGGCACAGCAAAAGTTGAAGTAGTAGCTGCCGATACCTGGAAAAACTATGATGAAGACAATGGTGAGCAGGAAATCAGCAGCTATGCCATTATGAATTTAAAAGCACGTCATAATTTAACCCGGAATTTTGAAGTCACTGCAGGTATTGATAATGTGTTTGATAAAACTTATGCCGTCAATAATACCTATGAGGATCTAATTCTATTAACGGATGGTTTTGGTGATGTCATGAAAATGAATGAGCCAGGCCGATATTATTATATTAATGCCGCATTCAAATTTTAAAGCATCGAATGAGTGTCTATCCTTATAGAGTATTTACTCTTACACTCCCTCTCCTTGAGAGAGGGAGTGTAGACTATTAGTCAAAGGGTACCGGCTTTGGTGTACTATCAACTGATGGTGGTAATATTGGCAAAGTAAACGCAGGCTGTTCACCCGTTAAGGTCTTCAAAAACGCCACTATCTGCGCATTTTCTATTGCATTAAACTGTTTACCTAGCTGCAGTTTGCCCATGACATCTACCGCTTCAGTTAAGCTTTTTGCCTCTCCGTCATGAAAGTAGGGATAGGTCAGCTCAATATTTCGCAAAGTAGGTACTTTAAACTTAAAACGATCACTGTCTTTTCCTGTAACCCCGGACAATCCCTGTGCCTTATTTTGAGTTTCATAGGGTTTAACCAGTCCCATTTTCTGGAATGAATTTCCTCCCAGTGCTTCACCATTATGACAGGCAGTACATCCAACCTGTTTAAATAATTGATAACCGGCTAATTCTTTTTCTGTTATCGCATTGTTATTGCCTAGCAACCACTGATCAAAGCGGGAGTTTGGTGTTACCAGTGTTTTTTCAAACTCTGCTATCGCCTGAGTCACCTGCTCAATATTAATTTTACCCTCAGCAAAAACCTGCTTAAATTCGACTGCATAGCCTGGTATCGACTGCAAAACAGATATTGACAGAGTATGACTCGATGCCATTTCACCAGGATTAGCAATTGGTCCGCCAGCCTGTTCTTGTAAATCACCTGCCCGGCCATCCCAAAACTGGGCAATATTTAGGCTTGAATTAAGTACTGTGGGTGAATTAATAGGGCCTTGCTGCCACTTATGACCTATTGATGTTTTCAGATTATCCGTGCCGCCCATACTCAAATTATGGCATGAGTTGCAGGAAATAAAGCCTGATTTTGACAATCTTGGATCAAAAAATAACTTTTTGCCCAGTTCCACCTGGGCCATATTGATAGATTTTACCGGACTGACAGGCTGTACCGGTTCGCCAGCCATTGTAGCTGTAGCACTTAGCAGCGCACTACTGACCAGCAGTGAAAGTAATGATTTTCTTATCTTCATAATGTTTCTCATATTGATTATTAACACACTTAAAATATATGGTTAATATTAGAATTATTCCAATTATAAGCAAATGATCTAAATCAATATAAGCATTTATTACTATATCTATATGTTTTCACGTGGAGAAAAGATTCAATATCTAATCACAGCTTCGTGTTTTGCTCTTATTAATGCGCAAGTATGCTGTTTGAGACAAGAATTCCTTCTTATTAACCTGAATACTATAGCTCCATCCTTTTATAGAGTTTGAACCCAGCCACTGAGCAATAGGCATAGCAGAGCCTATATAATTTATCTCTGGGTGAAGGTGGATGTTGCCTGTTTTCAGTGTCGGAATAGTTAAATTTCTGGTGATAACCTGAGCTTTAACAGAAGGTCGGGTTGGGGAAATTTTAGCACTTTTTTCATCAAAGGTTATTTTCGGTATTTTCCCAATGCACACAACATCAACTATATCCGGCATACGTAAAAGACTATTTCTCATCTCCTCACTAGTTGGCGCAACATTACGAACAAAAAAAGAAAAAAAGCCCCAGTCATTTGTTTTCTTTGGATATTTATCACTATAGAGTTGTATTTTCTGCTGATGCGTATTTTCTGCTATTATCATATCCATTAAATCAAGTGACTTCGGGAAGACAATGATCAGACCCAGCATGACCATTACTGCAAGTAAAAAAATTCTTATAATAATTTTTGTGAACTTCATTAAATTTCTGTATCTTATTGTTTATAAGCGGTATTTGGTTATCTCTGATAAGTCCTGTGTTAAGACTTACATGACAAGAAAAGACTCTGCTAAAAATGTCACTACCTGATTTTGCTATTCACTCTATGTAAGTAATTGAAAGAAGAAAGTTTCAAACGCGCACAAAGAGTAAGTTGAATACCTTTATTATGATTTAATGGGTAGCTGCCAGAACTTAGTTTGCTGCCTGGATACGCCAATTATATCTTCCATATCAGACCGTTATATCATCTCTTATTTTTCTGTTTTTATCGGATGAACAGACTCAATCAACTGCTCCACCTGTTGAGTACAGCAGCCCATTCCCAGCGTTGCATAGGTCTGTTTTTTTATTTCTGTCACAGTTGTCGCTCCGTTCATAATTGCCTTGATAATATCTTTTTTAAGAACATCATTACACACACATAAGTTCCGCTCTGAATTCTTCTGAAGAACAGTTGAAAGTTCATCAAGCGGATTTGTAACAGGATCGACCTTCATATAACAAACTCTGGTTTTTTACATCAATTCAAAAAAGTTATTGTTAATAACTAAATCTATTATAGTCAATGAATGGCCTGAACATTAGTTCAGCACAAATTCATTGAATTGTTTTTCAATACAGAGCACCTGACAATATTACTGGGCTAGAACAGAAAAAATGCCCATAGAAACAAACGTGTACTGCTACCAGTCTGAATTATAACTATCACCTGGACAGCTTAAATAAGCCAGATTTTTTTCACCCACGTATACTTTAAGTGGTCTAACACCACAACTGTATTTTATTCTTAAATGCTTTACAGAGCCTTTATTAGGATCACCGCATAATCGATTACTTGCTTTAATAGTACATTTTTTCTTGCCTTCACAGCGTCGTCTAATCACAGATGTTGCATCACATTTTTGCCCGTCAGCACCATATTTGGCCCGTTCAATAATTATTTTTTTGCCTGGTCTGTGCCGGTGTGAGTTATGGCCATTATAGCCATTATAATAACGATTACCATTATAATGGCTACCACTATTATATCGATTATGATTATTTTCATAGCCATAATCACTATCATAGTCATTTGAATAACGCTGTCTGTTACAACGAATTTTTAATCGGTTGCCTTCAAAAATTGTTAATTTATGAACATCATCCCGGGTGCAACTATACTTAACTTTTAAGTTTTTTTTCTTCCAGGGATGTGGATCGCCACATAAATGATTATCAACTTTAACTGAACAACTGTTCATTCTATTGCACTGACGGCTCACCTTTGCCATTGCATCACAGCGCTTAGCTTGCGTACCGTATTGTGCTGACTCAATAATAATATCTGCCAGGGACAGCATCGGTATACAAAGCATTACCAATCCCGGTAAAATCAGGCTTAAAATTTTATTTTTATATTTCATCACAGGCTTTCATTAATAATTATAACAACAGGATAAACTATACACATATTTCACTATAAGGTGAGAATAGCACAGGAATATGAACGCCGTATTAACGTATTTATATTATCAGTCGTGAGACAACGGCATCAGCAACTGTTAATTGCTTAGGGGAAAGGATCTGGAACAAAGAGATTAATTTATGATGACAAGCACAAATACTTTTATCCATAAAGCGTTTATCTTCAGCTAGCGAGATTTTTTATTCTTACAATTACATCAATGGAATCAAGTGCAACACCCGAAGGTAATTCATCTCGAAGAAAACCTGTCGGTACTGCCTGTCTAATATCTGTGAGTGCGCCCGTATCAACATTATAAAAATGCTGATGTGGTCTGATATTACTATCATAAAATGTTTTTGTCGAATCAACAAAAATTTCATGTAACAGGCCTTTTTGCACCAACAAACCCAGAGTATTATACACTGTTGCCTGAGAGACTTTCAGGTCGTCATTGCGAATGCCTTCATAAATTTGTTCTGCAGTCATATGCTGATTTTTAGCTAATAGCATATTAGCGAGACAAACCCGTTGTGCTGTTGGATATATCCCATGACTACGGAGTATCTCACTAGCATCAAAAATACGCGCCTGCTGATTGTCTATTAATTGGTTTTTACTATTATTCATTGGCTTAAACTATACAATTTTGCTTTAAATTCAATGGAATTATTATTATAACTAATTATTGTAGCATATTTTAGCTATAAGTCCGCCTATGAAGCAAAATAATACGGCGGTAAATCATTATCACTAATTGTTACATATTGTAACAATTTAGTTATAATCTGCTAATGAAACATCCTATACAAAATCAGTTCCTTGAACGGGTATTCCTGCTTTTTCTTAGTGGACTTTTTTTACTCTGTTCACCTGCACGTCTATTATGGGCTGCACAAACAATGCCCTGGTTCACGCCCTATATTGTCTGGCTATTGCTTATTATTTTAACAGCCTTATTGCACCGTTGGTTCAGACGCCATGAACTTTGAATTATGGCAGTTATTTCTGGCCGGAGTCAGCTATCTGGCTCTGCTATTTCTGATTGCCTGGCTGGCCGATAATAGAGCCTGGTTTGGTCAATTAGCCCATACCCCGCTCATCTATTCACTCTCTCTTGGCGTCTATGCCACATCATGGAGTTTTTATGGCAGTGTCGGCTTTGCTGAACGACAGGGCTATAGCTTTTTAACCATTTATTTAGGCGTGACCTTAGCTTACTTATTATCACCCATATTATTTACTCCAATGTTAAAATTAAGTAAGGAGCATCAGCTGAGTTCATTGGCTGATCTATTTGCCTTTCGCTATCAAAGCCAGCTGGTAGGCATTGTCGTCACCCTTTTTATGCTATTGGGTACTCTGCCTTATATCGCTTTGCAAATTCATGCTGTTACTGAATCCATGCAGGTATTAACCCAGGAAGCAACCCCCATTACTATCGCACTGGGATTTTGTGGCACGCTCATTTTATTTGCTATTTTATTTGGTGCCCGGCATAGTTCCGCACGGGAAAAACATGAGGGCCTGGTAGTAGCGATTGCCTTTGAATCACTGGTAAAATTATTTGCTTTATTTTCAGTGGGTTTATTTGCACTTTTTGGTATTTTTGATGGTTTTACCGGCTTGCAGCAATGGCTACAGACACACCCAGAAAAACAACAGGCATTAATGGCACCCATTTTGGATGGCTCCTGGAACAGCCTTATCTTTTTATCTTTCTGTGCCGCATTATTTCTACCGCGTCAGTTTCATATGGGCATTAGTGAAAATTTTAATCCTAAATCCATGCATACTGCCAGCTGGGCATTTCCTCTGCTCTTGCTATTGCTCAATTTACCAATTCCCATTATTCTCTGGGCTGGTCAATTTATGCAAACTGAAACCAGTGCTGACTTTTATGTCCTGGGTATTACCCTGCACAGCGAACAAAACTTATTACCCTTAATTACCTTTATCGGTGGTCTGTCTGCTGCTAGTGCTATGATGATTGTCACGACATTGTCTCTGGCCGCTATGGTCATGAATCATTTTGTCCTGCCACTCACGTTTCCTCATAAAATTTCCAATGAAACAAGCATTTACAAACGCTTATTACAAGGGCGGCGAATCTTAATCGCAATTATCATTTTGGCCGGGTTTGCTTTTGATTTATTATTATCCAAACACCAGGGACTCGCCCAACTAGGTTTAATATCCTTTGTTGCAGTAGCACAATTTTTACCCGGAACCATTGGCTTGCTGTTCTGGCGAGGTGCTAATCGCAAAGGTTTGTTAATGGGCTTGCTGGCCGGTTCCACAACCTGGGCTTATGCACTGATTCTACCTTTATTAGTTGATTCTGAATTGATAAGTCAGTCAGTTTACAACATTATTCCTGCCTTCAGTCAACTGCTCAATACAGACGAAAAATGGGCTGATGTCACCTTCTGGTCACTATCTGCCAATAGCCTTTTATTTGTCATTGTTTCTCTGTTAACCAAAGCCAGTCAGGCAGAAACAGATAATGCTGCAAACTGCTGTTCTCAATCACTCACTCCCCCTAAAGGCATGATGATATTACGTTCAGTCAAGCAAATTAAAGAACAGCTGGCATCTATGATTGGTAATGAGATGTCCTCATTTGAGGTTAAACGGGCATTAACCGATCTAAAGATGAGTACCAACAATACAAATGCAGTGGCTTTAAGACAATTACGTGAACGGCTGGAACGTAATTTATCCGGATTAATTGGCCCTTTGCTGGCCAAAATAGTAATTAACGAAAAATTACTACTCGATCATAATACCCGTGATGTATTTGCCAAAAGCTTTCGTTTTATGGAAAATAAACTGGAAGATTCCCAAACACGCCTTGAAGGAGTAGCCGGTGAACTGGATGAAATGCGCCGTTATCATCGTCAGGTACTACAAGATCTACCTCTTGGCGTTTGTTCTATTGGCCTCAATGGAGAGGTGCTCAACTGGAATAAAGCCATTGAAGCTTTTTCCGGCATTCATGCCGAGCATATTTTAGGAGAATCCATTCAATCATTACCGACTCCCTTAGGTGAACTTTTTTATAGCTTTATTCAGGGTGATGAACAGCAATTACGCAAAATACAAGTGCAGCTTAATAATAAGACACATATTTTAAACCTGCATAAATCATCACTGGTCAGCACTTCTATTCAATCTTTAGTCCCCGATAGTGATAAAGTTGACACCACAGGTGTGGTCTTATTGGTAGAAGATTTAAGTGACTTACAAGAATTAGAAAATCGTCTGGCCCATAGTGAACGTCTTGCTTCCATTGGTCGTTTAGCCGCCGGCGTAGCTCATGAGATCGGTAATCCCATCACCGGTATTGCTTCAGTGACACAAAATTTAATTGCCGAAGATGATGCTGATTATCTGCACCAGCATCTTGGCCAGCACCTGGAAGACATTCTCAATCAGACGCGGCGTATCACCACAATTATCCAGTCATTATCCAGTTTTTCCTATAGTGGTAATTATCTCAGCCCACCGAGAAAATCAGTTAATGTTGAGCA
>Ga0256844_10000380_pt1 | contig 17018 bp, 17 predicted proteins | sample MusselsmetaG_FD_189100 | JGI IMG/M metagenome (GOLD analysis project Ga0256844, IMG submission 189100) | Mussel associated microbial communities from hydrothermal vent at the East Pacific Rise, Pacific Ocean - Mussels | ecosystem: Host-associated > Mollusca > Shell > Unclassified ... | reverse complement strand
TACTCACTTACAGGGGTATAGACTGCATTTGGCTGGAGTTTGGCGTACTCTGTCAGGGATTGTCTGCCTATCTCCTTGACCTGTCTGAGCGTCTCGACATCGATACCCTCTTCTTGGTAGATCATCCCTCTACTATCGCTACAAGTGACAGGTATCGCTCCTAGTTCCTGAAGCTTCTTGATCGTATAGGTTGCCACATTACCTGATCCAGAAACAGTACAACGCATCCCTTGAATATCCATACCATTTTTTTCCAATACGTTCTGGGCAAAGTAGACAGAACCAAAGCCCGTCGCTTCTGTACGTGCCAGTGAACCTCCCCAGTTGAGTCCTTTACCTGTCAGTACCCCCTCAAAGGAACCTGTGATCTTTTTGAACTGTCCATAGAGATATCCGATCTCACGAGCACCTACCCCGATATCACCTGCGGGGATATCTTTGGTCTCACCAATATGTCTGTAGAGTTCGGTCATAAATGCTTGACAGAAATGCATGACTTCATTATTGCTTTTTCCTTTAGGATCAAAGTTACTACCTCCCTTGCCACCACCGATAGAGAGTCCTGTCAATGAGTTTTTAAAGATCTGCTCAAAGCCCAAGAACTTGACAATACCAAGATTGACAGAAGGGTGAAAACGAAGTCCCCCTTTATAAGGTCCGATCGCAGAGTTGAATTGTACACGATATCCAAAGTTTGTCTGGACCTTTCCTGCATCATCTACCCAACTGACACGAAATATCATACTACGCTCAGGAATGACAATACGCTCGAGTATACCATTCTCTTCATACTTGGGTTCTTTATCCAAAAGTGGTGCCAGACTATGCAACACCTCTTCGGCTGCCTGATAAAATTCATCCTGACCAGGGGAACTGGCTTTTACTTGCTCTAATACTCTCTCTATGTAGTCTGACGCACTCATTTTATTTCCTTTTTTAGAAGTCTATTGGACTCACCATCTGTGGGCCCGACAGGCTGCTAAGCAGAAGAAGCTTCGCTGTTCTCTTGCATAATTATAACCTAAAAATGGGGTGTTTTACCCTTTTTTTTCATGCAATTTATTGATGAGTTACATCAGGAATATATGACTATTTTTTATACGGTATTCTGGTGTATGTAGAGGGAGATATCGTCTCTTTTAACAATAAAAATTACCAAAGAGATGATTTAAGGTACGTTAGTACCCCTAAGGTATTTCCTTCGGGCACCACGCACCCTACAATTACTTTTGTAAAAGTATTGCCGCTTCCTTAGCATGATACGTAATAATCATATCCGCCCCAGCACGCTTGAACCCAAGCAACGTCTCCATCATCACAGCATCATAATCAATCACCCCAGCCTTGGCAGCCATTTTGAGCATAGAGTATTCACCACTGACATTATACACAGCCAGTGGCAAGGTGGTGTTCTCCCTGACATCTCGGATGATATCCATATAGGCTAGGGCTGGTTTGACCATGAGGATATCGGCACCCTCCAGCTCATCTGCTACGGACTCTGCGATCGCTTCACGGCGATTGGCAGGGTTCATCTGGTAGCTTTTTCTATCGCCTTTACCGGGACTGCTCTCTGCTACATCACGGAAGGGGCCGTAGTAAGCAGAGGCAAACTTGCTGGAGTAGCTCATGATGGGCAGGTTCACAAATCCTGCACCATCCAGTCCTGCTCGGATCGCCTGGATCATACCATCCATCATGCCGGAGGGGGCGATCATGTCAACCCCTGCTTTGGCATGAACGACAGCTTGCTTAGCTAGGTTGTCAAGCGTAATGTCATTGTCAACCGTTTCCAGTACAGGGTCGAGTACACCGCAGTGTCCGTGGTCTGTGTATTCACAAAAACAAAGATCAGTGACAACGAACATGTCAGGATGTGCAGACTTGACAGCACGTACTGTCTCCGCCATGATCCCATGCTCGCACATCGCATCACTGCCTACCGAGTCTTTCACATCCGGGATACCAAAGAGGATGATAGAGTAGATACCCAGCTCCTTGAGTACGGTACACTCTTTGACGATCTCATCGATACTCATCTGGAACACACCCGGCATAGAGCCTACTTCATCCTTGATTCCCTCACCACTTCTGGCAAACAGTGGGTAGATGAAATCATCGACACGTAAATGGGTCTCTTGGAGCAGGTCTCGTAGGACAGGATGGATCCTTTTTCTTCTAAATCTATCGAACATATATAGCCTTACATAAATAGTTTTCACCATTTTAACCAAAAATTCCTAATTACTCATTCCCAATTACTCATTCTTATAGTATAATCCCGCTATGAATAAGATCGATATATCACAAATCGCCACCCTACCTACCAAGTATGGGACATTTAGAATACAAGCTTTCAAAGAAGATGAGAAAGAGCATCTGGCTATCTTTACTGAGAATATCCGTACACTCGATGCCCCTATCGTACGTGTACACTCCGAGTGTCTGACCGGGGATGCATTGGGCTCTCTCAAATGTGACTGCGGAGAGCAGTTACAGTCTGCTCTGGATATCATCGCCAAAGAAGGCGGTATGGTCATCTACCATAGGCAGGAGGGTAGAAATATCGGCCTGCTGAACAAGGTCAATGCCTATGCACTTCAGGATCAGGGACTCGATACCGTCGCAGCCAACCATCAGCTGGGATTCAAAGCCGATGAGCGAACCTATGGTATCATCTCGTTCATCCTCGATCATTTTGGGATCCATACCATCAAGCTACTCACCAATAACCCGGATAAGATAAAGTCCCTCTCTGACATAGAACTGCGTGAGATCATCCCTCTCATCACAGAACCCAACCCCCACAACCAAGCCTATCTCAATGTCAAAAAGTCCAAAATGGGACACAAGCTCTAAACATGAACCTCTCACAGCACCTCACCAAAGCAGCCATTCCACTCACTGAAGAGAAATGTCTCAAGCTAGAGCAATTTGCTACCCTGCTCCATGAGTGGAATCAGATCCACAATCTCACCGGAGCAAAAGATCTGGAAAGCATCTATGAAAACATCATCGACTCCCTCTATCCTGTCACATTCATCCATCCTCCTAACTCTCTGCTGGATGTCGGTACCGGTGCGGGCTTTCCTGGAATGGTACTGGGTATCTATTTTGATACTATAGAAACCGTATTGTGTGAGCCGCTAAACAAAAGAGCCTCTTTTCTAAAATTTGTCATCATGGAACTAGAACTCCCCTATGTAACTGTCGCCAAAATGAGAGTAGAAGCCCTACAACATCTCCCCTTCGGGATGGTCAGTTCCAGAGCAGTCACAGATACACAGCTACTACTGAAGATCACACAGCATCTCAGTAATGCACATACAGAGTATCTCTTCTATAAAGGAAGTCAGGTATTTAAAGAGATAGAAGCTACCAATAATCAGCGAAACTATGCTATAGTATCCAGAGATAAACGAAACTATTTGTGGATTAAAACATGATATTAAAATTGATTTTGATCGGTGCGGTACTGGTAGCGATCTATAGGTTCATGGGCGGCTCTTTTGCACTCCCTGGCCAGAGTAAAGAGGAAAAAGAGACCGATGCAGATGCACTCGAAGAGTGTCAAACATGCAGCACCTATGTCACGAGAAAAGAGAGTATTGTTTTCAAAGGAAAATATTACTGCTCTAAAGAGTGCCTACCCAAGTAAAAGGAGAAAGATATGCTTATATTTGGACATCCATGGATCAAGAGTGATGAGTTCAGAAAGGTATTTTCTGTCGAAGATATCAAAAAGGCTTCCCCTGGCAGCATTATGCTTCTTGAGCCACTCAGCGACTCTATCACTCTTGCACAGTATTGTCAGGAGAACCGTATAGCCTTTGCAGTGACGGTGACTAGTGTCACAGAAGCACTTTTTGCCAATGCACTGGAGAGTAAATATCTGGTCTGCCAGATCGAAGATGCTGCCAGGATACAACCGATCGCACAAGAGTACCTGTTCGATACCAAAGTCCTGACACTGATCCTCAACGAAAAAGAGATCAAAAAGATGGCAGAGCTTTCGATAGATGGCGTGATCTTCCCTGAAGCGATCATTGTCAGCTAACACTATGCAGAGACAGATAGCAGGGACATTCCTGCTCCTTCTGCTGCTTGTCTCTTGTACCCCTCATTTTGACCCCAAAACAGTACACTCCGATCAAGAGAAACTCTATACACTACTCATGCGTACAAATAGCCATATAGACCCAGCAGAAGCCAGAACCATATCCCATGAAGCGATCCATTATAGCAGAGAACTGGCTTCACGCTATCACGTATCTACACCGCCATTGGTGCATAACTTTCTGACCAATGTAGGGATCAAAAATCGGGGACTCTGTTATCAGTGGAGTGATGATCTCTACCTCCATCTACAGAAGTTTCATTTCAAAACGATCAGCCTCCAACCCGTAGGAGCCCATGTAGGAAGCTATTGGCTGGAGCATAATGCGCTGGTAGCACTACCACGCCATACAAAGAATCTCGCTTCAGGTATTTTGCTGGATCCATGGAGAGCCTCTGGTAAGCTCTACTTTGCCCCCATCCTAAAAGACCCAAAATACCAATGGAAGATACGCACCGACAGGTGTGATATCTATCAGAGTGGCAAATAGATCTTGTCTACCAGCTCTTCATACTCAGAACGGGCATCTGAGTCGATCGTGATACCACCACCACTCTTGTAGTAGAGCTTCCCCTCTTCCTGCTCGATAAAGCGTATCATGACCCCAGAACGCAGGTTTTTACCATCAAAGACACCAAACACTCCTGTATAAAAGCCTCTCTCGTAGCTCTCTACCTGCGCAATGATCTCCACTGTTTTCTTTTTGGGAGTACCGGTAATGGAACCTGCCGGAAGCATCTGTGCAAGCAGCGTACCGATACCGTCTCTCCAGTTCTCCGGCAGTTGTGCTGTCACTTTGGAGCTGACCTGTAAGAGCGCTTTATTGCCTGCTTTGATCCTGTCTACATACCTAAATCGTTCTACCTTGACATCCTTCCCCACGATCCCCAGATCATTACGCATCAGATCGACGATCATCACATGTTCCGCCATCTCTTTTTCATCATGGAGTATCTTCTGTTTGGCATCGGGAATATCCGCATCGATCGTACCCTTCATCGGATAAGTTGCGATCCTGTCACCCTCTATCTCGATAAAACGTTCCGGAGAAAAGCAGGTAAACTGATCTTTAAAGTAGAGTTTGAACTTAGCCCTGGCGTAGGTAAAGATCTCTTTGAGTGAGAAGTCACTCTCTATAGGTGTCTTACAGGTCAGATTGAGTAGATAGGTGTTACCGGAGCGTATCTCTTCGCGTACCTTCTCAAGCTTCTTCTCATAGAGGGGAAAGTCTGCCGGCATTTTAGTAAAGGTAAATGCTCTCTCCCGCTTCTGTACAGGATAGTTTCGCCAATCCTCTAGCTTATAGTAGATATCTTTATCCAATGCACTTAGGGGGCATACAAAAACTTCAGATTGATCATAGGAGATAACAAACAAAAAAGGCGTACGTGATCGCCCCAGACTGTTCATCTTTTCAAAATAAAAATCCTTATCACTCTCTTTCCCATTCCTCATACTTTCATTTTTCATTTTCAAGTTTTACTATTGAGGTTTCGTTGGATCGGGTTCTATTTGAATTTTATGATTGTAAGAAACAGAAACAATATTGGGATTGTTTCTCAGCATTTTCTCTGTTTTTGATCTACTGAAAGGTGAATGTACAAGAAGCATAGGTTTCTTGGCGTTCTCCGATAAGGTTTTATAGACATGAGCAACGATCAACCCCTGTGAAATGATCTGCTGTTTAGCCTCATCCATAGATACCCCTTTACTAAACATAACAATGACTTCCGATCTCTTTTTAGAAGTCTCTTTTTTTTGGATCTCTTGCTTGATACTCTCAGATCTTTGTGGATCGCATCCTAAAAAAAACAGACCTATACAGATGATATAGATAACGCTTCTCATACTTCTCTCCTGTGATACTTTAGAGGATTATACCTAGTTTCCTGTAATAGAAAGAAAACAAAAATTATACACCATATGTAAAATAATACTCATAATGACCCCAGAGGTCATATCTCTAAAATAACCAAAAATAAGAGAAGGGAAAAAGATCAACAATGCCATCAGCGGTGAGTGATAGACAAGATGAATCCCTGCAAACAACAAGGAGGTAAAAATATTGGATAAGGAAATTTGTAGATAATTTTTTTGAAATAGAGGGTATTGTGATAGTGTTCCCTGAAGTACACCTCGAAAGCTTAGTTCTTCAATCAAAGGGTAGAAAAAAACCAATAAAAGAAGTGACTTTGGGTCTTGAAGTAACCAAAAATAATCTTCTGAAAAATGATCAAAGAGATACGCATATAGAAGAGAGAAAGCTGGTGCTGCCAATACTGCCAAGATACATTGCCACGACCCCCAAGGGGTTCGATGACTAGAAGCGCTTTGGTGCACGGTGTGAATAAAGCTTTCTTTTTATCGGATAATAAAGTGAAAGAAGTATCATAAGGAGGAGCATAAGATCAAAGCCTTTGGCATGAGGGTTATACGTACATCCCCCTCCTGATCCACTACTTGTCCCCGCACCTTCTCCCTCTTGATCTACATTGTTGATTTTGATCTGTACCGTAGCACTGCCACTCAAAGTACCCGAAGGGTCTTTGGCTTGATACGTGATCGTATCTGTACCCACATAACCACTTTCTGGTGTATAGAGGATACTGTTCTCTTTGATCTCTGCACTTCCATGTTCTGGATGTCCCACAATGACGACACTGAGCACATCAGAATCTACATCACTGTCATTTGCAAGCACATGGATCGTGATATTGCTGTCTTGATCCAGTGTGACGTTATCATCTTCTGCCACTGGAGCATCATTGACGGCAGTAACAGTAATGCTCACACTTGCTTCAGAGGTGCCTCCAAAGCCATCTGTGATTTGATAAGTAAAGCTATCCTCTCCATGATAATTGCTGTCCGGTGTATATACTACCTGCATACCACTCACTTCCAGTTCCCCATGCTCGGCCCTAGCTGCTACCTCTATACTTAAGCTATCTCCATTTGCATCGTTATCATTTTCCAAGACAGAGATAGTTACACTGTGATCTTCTTCTGTTACGGTACTATCATTTTGCGCAGCAGGTGGCTCATTGCTATAGTCTTTGGCATCCTGGAGTATTTCCATACGACGTCCTTTATAGGCATCTGCTTTAATATACAGCCCATCCACATAGGCCATCGGTGTTAGATACGATTTACCATGTGGCGCATAGATCGTTTGACTGAGGTCTTTCCATGTATCTGTTGCAGGATAGTACAAGAATGTTTTATTGACTGTCACTCTAGTTGTTGTACCATTTTCATTGATCCTATTTGTGTCTCCACCTACAATCAAAATCTCTTTACCATTCGTAGCGATACCTCCTCGTGCCAATGGTATCGGCATTTTAGTCTCTAACTCTACCCACTCTTTGTCCCCCGGTGTATACGTATAGACTTGGTCATAGACTGTACCATTTACATCATAGCCACCAAACAGATAAATCTTATGTTCATGTGCCACTGCATATGCTGCGGAAATTCCAACAGGAAGCGTTACATTGGCATCACTCCAGAGATCTTCTTGGGGGTTATATACATAGAGGTTTTTATTGACTGTCTTATAATAGTCCAATGCCCATGATACACCACTGAAATAATAGATCTTTCCATCTACAGCAACTGCATTTCCAAATCTTGTGCGCGCTCTTGCTTCTTCAGGAAGTGGAGCAATCGTATCCCACTTGTCTTGCTCGAAATCATATACAAATTCAGAGGCATTTTCCTCACCATAATGTTCACCTCCAATGACATATGCCTTCCCGTCCAGCATGGCTGTTGTATGAAGATATATACTTTTCGTTGGAATATCTTCCCCTTGAGTCCAAAGGTTGTTGGAAGGATCATATATCCAGGTTGCATTTCTATCATTTGATGAGTGTCTCGTTCCATTCTCATCATAATAGCGGTAGTAATGTTTCCCTCCAAAATAGTACACTTTATCCTGCCAGCCAGTCATGGTACCTGTTCTAAAAGAGCGATAGGTACCATTGAGATCGTCCTGATGATCCCATGCGGTAACAATAGGGCTATTCAATGCCTTTGCTCCACTTGCTGTGCTCAATACAATCTTTTTCCCAGGTAATGTAGGCACTGTAAGCGTTACCTTCTGTGTATTCCAGTTTAGGATATTTGCCTCTACCTTTTTATTCTCATCTGCTACAAAAGCGATACTTCCTGCAGTCTCACCCAAGCTTGTACCATTGATCTCTAAAGTATCACCGGGATGTATGCCATAATGCTTCTCCAATACAATACGTGCATGCCGTACCAGTAGATCCTCATTGATAGCATTGGCCAGATTTAGTTGCCCACCCACCAGTACCTTTCCTTGGAGACTCGGCAGCGGTGTGGTGCTACTCAGCAGTCGATCTATTCTCTGTGTAACATTCTCATCCGGGAATGCTTTGGCGAGCAATGCTATACTTCCCGCAACGAAAGGTGTTGCCATCGAAGTCCCACTTAGGTAGTTATAGCGATTGGGTCTGCTAACATTTCCTATCGTAATATCATCCAGATATATACCATCTTTCTCTTCGTAATAGGAGCTATAAAATTTAAAGCGCATACGAAAATGTGCTGTTTTGAACTGCGTTGGAATTTCGATGGCAAGAGAAGTCCACGAAGAGGATGTAATGGTATATCTTTTCGGGCCGATCAAAGGCTCAAAAGCGCTCCATGTGGTACCACTATCGCTGGACATTTCCATATCCAGGTGAGCATATTTTCCAAGTGCATATTTTATTTTGAAAGCTACCCCTATGTGCTTCTTGTCATATGCCGTCAAATCAATATCTTCTCCATAGGTCAGATAAGAGTTTGTACCTTTGATATAATTTCCATCGGGACTATCTGTCCAGGCATGGGTCCCACTGCTGGCTTCACTCTCTGTGATGGCCCAGCTATTATGTGTACCGGAAGTAGTCCAGTTGGTTTCATTACTTTCTACATCATCTTTCCAGACAAAAGGCACACCACCGATCAATCTTGCACCACTTGAGATCGTACTATATATATTGTGTCCAGGAGCTGCAATATCTACCCCGTAAGCACCGTAACAAGAGAAGTATGCCAGGTTATCATTTTTATCCGTAGCGGCAACAGAGATAATATTGTCAAGATCATAGCTGGCTGGATAATGGGGTCTCTGATCATTATCAGAACTATTATTCCCTGCAGCAGCACAGAAAATAATACCATTCTCACCCAATGCTCTGATCGCCTCTTTCATTACCTCACTACTTCCGCCTCCCCCATAAGAAGCATTGACAGAGACAATATTCACTCCATGCTGCTTCGCATTAAGGACATATTCCATAGACTCCAGAATATCACTAGATCGCAAACTTCTCCCATTGTATGAGGCTTTAACTGCCATCAACTTTACATGAGGAACCGCACCGCTAATACCCACTTCATTGTCACCTTCTGCCCCAATAATACCCGCACAATGCGTACCATGATACCCTGAAGGACTTGGATCAGAATCATTGTCGCCACTACTGTTGGCAGCAAAATCATACCCATGGATGTCATCGATATAGCCATTGCCATCATCATCCACACCTGGTGCCCCAGTAAGTTCTGCCTGATTCACCCACATATTACCTGCGATATCTTTGTGCTCATACTCAATACCCGTATCCACCACAGCAACCACCACATCTGAAGCATTGGACTCAGTATCCCAAGCACTATATGCTTCGATCTTCTCTAGTCCCCACTGTCTTTCAAGGTAGGGATCATTAGGCATTGAAGAGACTTCAAAGATATAGTTTGGTGAAACCGATTTGACACGTGGGTCTTTTTCCAGTTTTTCAAGCAATACATTAGTAGGAAGGTCAGATTTCAGATAAGTGATCGTACTATCTGTTGACTTGGAGAGTGAATTGAAAGTATGAATTGTTTTGATCTTTATATCTGAAACACTGTTTGCTTTAGTTGCAAAAGTACGTAGATCTCCCGTATCAAGAGTATCCAAGGCATCCTTGTGATAAACGACAATCACCTCACCCTCTGTGTACAGTTTCTTTTTTGTCTTTTTCATTGCTTTGCTAGAAGAGGTGTCCTCTTCATCAAGTAATATATTTTGATCCATATCACTATTGAAATTTATTTCTGAATTATTGGTCACACTATTTATTTCTGATGCAAAAGTAATATGTACCCCTAAAAGACTCCATAAGCATATCGCGATACTTAACTTTGAAAATTTTGGCATTCTGCCCCCTGTATTTTAATTAGGAGGGATTATATCCAAAAAAGAAAGATATACATTTATCAAATGATAATATGTGAGAAAAAAGTATATTTTTATGAGTCCAATAACAAGAGTTTTAGAATTGCCATCCTCACATAGACACCATTTTTGACCTGTTCCAGTACCTTACACCGTGGGTCATCTAGCATCTCATCGGAAATATCTATATTTCGCATCACGGGTCCTGGATGCATGAGAAGAATATCTCTGTCTCCTATTCTATCTTTCGTGATACAGTAGTGTTTGGCATACGTATCATAATCTTCGAAATGAGGTACCTCATGCCGCTCTAGTTGGGCTCTGAGACTCATAATGACATCAACCTCCCCTATCACATCATCCAACCTCTCATACTTGGGTAGATCTATATCCGGCATAAACTGTTCAGGTGCTACAAGCACCACATTCATTCCCATACGCGTAAAGAGGCGGATACCGGAACTGGCCACTCTAGAGCTCACTACATCCCCTACGATCGCCAAAGTCTTGCCTTTAATATCTCCATCAAAATGCTCTAGCATAGTAAAATAATCCAGTAGTGCCTGTGTCGGATGGGCGTAGTTTCCAGCTCCTGCATTGATGACGGGAGTGACTTGCATATCTGCCAAGATCTGTGGTGTATCATTTTGAGAATGTCGTACTACAACGGCATCAGGCTCCATCGCACACAAGGTCGTGAAAGTGTCCTCTAGTGTTTCACCTTTTTGGGTAGAGCTCTTGGTAGGGTCAAACAGCACCATTGCAGCACCTAGTCTTTTGCCAGCGATCTCAAAAGAACTCCGTGTGCGGGTGGACTTCTCAAAAAAAAGCGTAACGATCACTTTATCCTGTAGAAGTCTAGGTGGCTTCTTGTGCTTAAAGGCTTTTGCATCTGAGACTATCTGCTCTAACTGGGCTACTGTAAACTGATCCGTATCTACCAAGTGCTGCATCTATACTCCTCAAAATATTTTCTCTATTTTAGCACACTCTCGCATACAACCCATAGACCAATCGCTAATAATCTCTTACCACTTTATACGTTGGGTCATCCTCTTCATAACTACAGAACGGGCCTGCAATTTTCAGTGTCTTCTTACAGTCTTCAGAGAGATGTCTAAGCGTGAGTTTTTTGCCTGCTTTTTTATACTTTTGTGTCAGTGCGTCGATCGCTTCGGCACCAGACGAGTCCATGACACGTGCTTTTTTGAAATCAATCACGACATTGCTAGGATCATTCTCCGGGTCAAACTGCTCATTAAAAGAGGTCACTGAGCCAAAAAAGAGTGGGCCATCTAGCTCATAGACCTTCTTGCCCTCTTCTTCTGCTGTATGGGCAAAGATCTTGGCATGCTCCCAGGCAAAAACCAGTGCAGAGATGATCACGCCTGCGATCACGGCTACTGCCAGATCATAGAAAACTGTGATGATCGTCACCACTACCAGTACAAATACATCACTTTTAGGCATATGTTGGATTCGCTTGAGAGAGGAGAATTCAAAAGTACCAATACTGACCATAAACATGATCCCTACCAGTACTGCCACAGGGATCGCTGCGATCACACTGGAAAAACTCACCACCAACGTGATGAGTAGTACAGCCGCTGTGAACGAAGAGAGCCTCCCCAATCCACCAGAGGTGAAGTTGATCACTGACTGCCCGATCATCGCACAACCTGCCATCCCACCAAAAAGCCCTGATGTGGTATTGCCCACACCCAAGGCAACACACTCTTTATTACCAGAACCACGCTTACCACCCATCTCATCCAAGACAGAGAGTGTCAACAGTGATTCGATCAATCCTACCAGCGCCACTATCAATGCTGTAGGCAGGATAACAGACATTGCCTTCCATGTAAACAAAGAACTGTCAGGCATCACAAAGTAAGGCAAAGAGACATTGGAAAGATTAGCCAGATCGCCTACCTTTTTGGTATCAATACTCCACATTTCTGGTAAAATTTGACTATTGATGCCCAACATCATGGTATAACTATTGATATAATTCAAAATATCTTGTATATTTACCACAACCGTAATCAAAACAATGGCTACCAATCCAGCTGGTACTGCTTTACTCACCTTGGGAAGGAACTGCATAGTCGCCATGGTGATGGCAATGATGATATACATGACATAGTTCTCAGAGAAACTTGCTTTTGCCACATCCACCCAAGAATGATATTGCTGCACATCTACAGGGGCAAGAAATGTTAGCTGAGCCAATGCGATCACGATCGCCAGTCCATTCACAAATCCAAACAGTGCCGGCGGTGGTACCAGACGGATGAATTTACCCATTTTCATCATCCCGATAGCGATCTGAATCAAACCTGCGATAATTGAGGTCAGTAGGATCATGTGCAGCACCATCATAGAGAGTGCTTCTTTATCTAGATCAGGGTAATGCTGCTTGACCCAGAGTCCCAGCGAGACGAAGACTACGGCTACAGAACCTGTAGCCCCAGAGATCATCCCCGGCTTACCCCCCAGTATCGCCGTGATCAGTCCAATAATAAAGGCACCATAAAGTCCTACCACAGGTGACACTCCTGCAATAAAAGAAAAAGCAATCGCTTCAGGTACCAACGCTACTGCGACCAGTGCTCCGGAGAGAATATCGTTTTTAATATTCTGTTTAGAATAATTTTGGATAGTAAACATGAACTTCCTAGGGCATGGGGATAAATGAGTTGGGGAATTTTATCTTTTTAGACTTAATATAGCCTCTAGCCAAGTGCTAGAGACGTTTTTTTACTTCTTTTTCTTGATCAGGAAAGAGATCTTTGCGTTGATTCTGTACTTGACTATCTTGCCATTCTCTACTTTGGCACTCATATTGACAATATTGATCGACTTCACATTATCCACTGATTTACTGGCGGCTTTGACCGCTGATGCTGCTGCATCTTCCCAACTTTTTTCAGATTGAGATAAAACCTCTATCACTTTGACTACTTTTGACATCACTTCTCCTTTGGTTAAAATAATGTTTTATTATAGCATAATTTAACCTATTCTATGAGATCAGAGCCTGCGTCCGATCTCCTCTACCAATTTTCCAAAAGCCACACCCATTGCCTGTACAACAGCCGGCGTGCTCGATCCTGATGTCACCTCTGTCGTAAACATATAGCTTCTTTTGTGCTTGCTTCCTATACGCTTGATGAAATAGGTTGCCTCTAGTATGATCCGTCCATTACGATAGATAAACCGGTTAAGTGTGACCTTGACCCTAATACCATTCTCTTTCTCCACATCCCAGGGAAAGAGATAGACATTGGGGTTGGAAAACTTTCGCTGAAGCGCACGGATAAGGGTGCTGGTCAATGCCTTGGATGTAGGCACTGCCCATATCTCATTGCGGTAATTGATCTCTCCTCCTACCTTCTCAGTGGCAATTTGACTCTCTTCCATATAGCCTGGTACCGTAACCTTATCAACACCAATCTGCATATGTTTTTTCGCACGTTGGGAAATATGAGTATCATCTACAGAGAGAAGGTACTGCTTGGAGGCACCTCCGCATCCTACCAGCATCAATAGCAGTGTCATCAAAGTGATCTGTCTCATATTACTCCCCTAGTATCAATGAATTTGGTTTTTTATTCAGTTTACGTAAGAGTCGTTTACTCTCTTCTGAATTTTTGTTAAGCTCTTTAAGCATCTCAGTGACCCGTTTACCAAAGAGTGAATTGGATCGGTAGCCTCTAAGAACCTTTTTGGTAGTTCTCAGTGTCTTGTTGAGTGCCCCGATCGCTTTGTTGAGCTTGGCAGGCATCTCTTTGGTCGCATTATTCTCCATCAATCCACCTAAAGCATCAGAGCTTTTGGCAAAGGACTCAAGCATTTTCTTTAACGGCTCACTGCTGCTATCCGCCAAACTCTTAAAGCTCTCTATTGCTTGATCCAGTTTGACCAGAGAATCCTGAAGTGGCTTTGCAGTACCGTCAACAAGGTTTTTGGCAGAGCTCAGAAGTGCATTGATCTCTAATTGGTTCAGTTTGTTGGTAAACTGTGTCAGCTCATCAAGTAAACTGCTCTTTTGCATCTCCATGATAGGAAAAACTGTACCACTTTTTTCATTTTCAAGCAGTGTGATCGGTGCAACATCTTTTGTAAATACAAGGTCTATAAACAGTGCATTGATCAGTGGGTTAATACTGGTCAACTGTGCACGAAGCCCTTCCTGTACAGCCAACTTCAGATTTTCAAACCCACTTCGGTTATGGTCTGCAAAGATCGATACATCGATATCTCCCAGTACCACTCCTTCCATAGTATGATCCATGCTATCATAATGCAATGCCACATCATTAACTTCTCCGATATCAAATCCCTGATACTGTATCGAAGCTCCTTTTTTAAGCCCGGAGATCTTCCCTTGAAACTTGAAACGGAACAGATGATTCTCACGTAGTTCATCTCCTATCTTCTTACTCTCTGCCTCATATTCACTCTCATAGAGCCGGTAAAAATAGTTTGACTCTACTTTGGGGTATTGCTTATCAAACTTACTTTCAAAGGTGATCCCACCAAATGCCAAATAAGGAATCACCGGTGCCAGTTTAATATCCAGTCTATTACCATGTATACCTATATCTGCCAGACCTTGAAGCCAAAACTTTGTTGTCACATTGATAAGATTGGTATACTCTTTTTTGACAAAACTGACCACTTCCACACTTTTGCCATCTGCTGCCAAAGAGATATGCTCCACCTCTCCTACCTGAATATTACGGTAGTTGATCGGTGTGCCCACCTTGATGCCTCCCACACTCTTGGAATTCATCAAAATATATGCTCCGGAGTTGATATCACGGTATGGTGCATCCAGCCCCTGAAACTCACGTGTCTCCTTTACTCCCTCAGCGGCATACATCGCAATATAGGACCCACTGATCAGTGTATCCAGTCCGCTGATACCCGAATACCCTACTTCTGGCTTCACGATCCAAAATCGTGTACTCTCATTCATAAAGCTTTCAGCCTCTTTGTTCATGCGGGCGATCACAACCACACCGTGTCCCCCCTCCTGTATCTCTATTCTGCTGACCTTGCCTATGGGTACATTTCTATATTTGATGACACTCTGCCCTGCTTCAAGCCCACCACTGTTGGAGAAGACGACTCTGATCTCAGGACCCATTTTGGAAAAGTGCTGGTACACAAGCCAGAGAGAGATGATCAGCGCAATAAAAGGAACGATCCAGATAGAAGTAAACAGATTAAAGTTACTACTCTCTTCGATATGGGGCTGTTTAATCTGAGCCATGAGATCCTTTCTCTTTAAATAATCTTGTATCAATAGACAGTGCGGCAAACATCGTGAACAGCACCATCAGTACAAATGCTGTTGCTCCCGGTCCAGCGATCACTCTGATCGTACCCACATGTACCAAACCAGTCAATATCGCTACCACAAAGACATCGACCATCGACCAGGGTCCAATGATCTCTGTCATATAATGCAGTTTATGTTGGTCTACTTTTGTATAGCGATGTTTTTTAAGATTTGCACTTATCAGAAGGTATAGTAACACAATAAACTTCAGAATAGGCACCAGCACAGAGGCAACAAGTATGATCAGAGCGATTGGATAAGACCCCTCTTCCCAGAGAAGAATAATCCCCCCTATGATCGTATTACCCTTTTTTGAGACAAACTGTTCATTGACCAGAATAGGATAAAGGTTGGCAGGGATATACAGTATCAGCGCCGTAATAAGAAAGGCCCATGCCCTGGATGTGGTCAGCTTCGGATTTCTGAATATCCGCGACCCACAGCGATGACAGTAAATATCTCCTTCTCTGTCTCTATTAACCGCTTCACAGATAGGACACCGTAGTAACGTAGACTCGTCAATATACTTATCTGGCATCATAGATCCTGTGCCGAAGCTCCCAAAGCTCTCCGATATGGATACTTTTACTGAGATAAATATCCAACAGTACAAAGAGTGTCAAAGACCAGAAGGAGAGACCAAAATGTATCTGCATATAGCCTATGAGCTTGACCAGTGCGACCAGGATACTGACCAGATAGATCTCTACCATATTCCAAGGCAGAAGCTTGGAGAGCAAAATGAGTAGGTCCTTGGTTAAGGATTTTCCTTTTTTTTGTATCATGAGCCAGGATATCGTGATGTAGACGATCAAGATCATCAACGGAAAGATGAATACCATAAAAGCAACTACCACCCCCACCACATAAAATCCATTTTCCAAAAGTGAAAAAATCATAGAGAGGATTGTGACATGCTGTTCGTGCCCCAGCATCTCTACCCGTACAAGAGGGAAGAGGTTGGAGACAAGGAAAAGTATCAATCCCGTGATACCCAGTGCCAGACCATGATCCAGTATACGCTCATCATAATGATAAAGTATCTTGTTGCAGTTGTCACATTTGGCATTTTTGCCCTTGGAAATCGTAATTTTTTGATGGATCGTATGGCATTTGGGACAGATGATCAATCGGTCTAATACTTGATTTTCATCCATCTTTATTGCCATAATTATGCTTCTCTATAGCCTCTGAGCAGCTCAACCACATTGGTTGCATAACAGCCCTTTGGAAGGAAAAACCCCAATTCATAGTGGGCTTTTTCCGGAATGTATTTACGCTTGATATCCATAGGAAATATCCAGGCATAGCGTCTGGAGCCA
>Ga0256844_10000379_pt1 | contig 17042 bp, 14 predicted proteins | sample MusselsmetaG_FD_189100 | JGI IMG/M metagenome (GOLD analysis project Ga0256844, IMG submission 189100) | Mussel associated microbial communities from hydrothermal vent at the East Pacific Rise, Pacific Ocean - Mussels | ecosystem: Host-associated > Mollusca > Shell > Unclassified ... | reverse complement strand
TACTGCCAAAAAAAGTGGAAATAATCAACGTTGTTTCTAAAAAGAAAAAAGAGACAACTTTTGTGGAATATGGAAAACCTAAAGAGATTATTATCAGGAAAGATGATATTAAAAAGGTTGCTATTCTTGAGCCTATTGTTCAAAATATAGACCAGAAGAAAAAGAGTGATACAGAAGAGAGTGTTCAAAAAGAGGCCACTCAAGAGCAAGCAAAGAAAAAAGAAGCTTTGGCCAAGAAGGAAGCACTGGTCAAAAAAGAATTAGCCCAAAAAGAATTAGTAAAAAAAGCAGCATTGGCTAAAGCCACTAAGAGAAAAAAGGCTCTTGCAAAAAAAGAAGCTGCCAAAAAGAAAAAAGCCAAATTAAAACTGGCACTTCTTGAAAAAAAGAAAAAAAGAAAAAAGCTAAAAACCATACAGAATTTATCAAAAAGAAAACTTCGTGTTACTGCTACTGCATATAGCTCTCACGCAAGACAAACTGACAGTACACCGTTTTTAGCAGCATGGAATAATCATATTCGTCCCGGAATGAAAATTATAGCTGTCTCTAGAGATATGCTTACGAGATATGGACTAAGAAACGGATCCAAGGTCAGAATAGGTGGACTTTCTGGCTACTATACAGTAAGAGACAAGATGAATAAAAGATTTAAAAAAAGAATTGATATTTATATGGGTATCAATAGGAGAAAAGCTTTAAAATGGGGAAGAAGAAGCGTGATGCTATACTGGTAAATTTTCGTATATTTCTAAAACCTCAAGATACCTTTCTGTCTTTTCTTCATATATTCTCTCTAGCTCGGACAGCTCATCGCTTAAGACTTGTAATCCTTTCTCTTGATAGCATTTTGGATCGCCTAAACATTGATTGATATTAGAAATATTTTCTTCTAGTATCTCTATCTCATCAGGAAGTTTGTTAAAATCCATCTGCTCTTTGTAGCTTAGTTTTGTCTGTATTTTTTCTTTGGTTTCTTCTCTCTCTTTTGGCTTCTCTTCGGTTTCACTATTAAAGGAGGCTAGAGCCCTTATCTCTTTTTCAATCTCTAAAAACTCTGTATAGGTTTGATAGGACTCTTCTATCTTTCCATCTCCTTTGAAGATGAAAAGTTTTGATGCTATTTTGTCAATAAAATAACGATCGTGTGAAACGAAGAGTATGGCCCCTGGAAAATTAATAAGTTTTTCTTCTAAAATATTAATAGTTTGAATATCTAAGTCATTTGTAGGTTCGTCCAGTATAAGACAGTCAACTTTTTTTGATAAAAGCAAGGCAAGTGCCACTCTATTTTTCTCTCCACCACTCAACATACTAATTTTTTTGTTCAAGAACTCTTTTGGAAACAGAAATGACTTTAAATATCCATAAACATGCAAATTGGCACCTTGTACCTCTATGGAATCTCCTCCATCGGGACAAAAAGTTTCAATCAGTGTTTTATCGTCATCTAGCATCTCTCTGTGCTGATCAAAATATCCAAGAGCAAAGTCACCTTGCTCTATGATTCCACTTTGCGGAGAAAGCCTGCCCAGCATAAGACTCAAGAGGGTTGACTTTCCGCTTCCGTTGATGCCAACGATGGCAATTTTATCTTTTTGAAGTATTCTCGCATTGAAGTTTTCTATGAGTTTTTTGCCAGGAACAGAGTAGCTCATCTCTTTAAGTTCAAAAAGCATTTTCTTTCTAGAGACACTTTCGTCTCGATTGAAATGCTTTTTCTCTCTTTCGAGTTCTACCATCATTTTTCGAATAAGCGTTGGGTTTTGCTTTGCTTCATCTCTTAGTTCAAGAACACGTTTCTTCCTGCCTTGGTTTCTTTTTTCTCTCGCTTTTACACCTTTCGATAACCATGCTTCCTCTTGCTTAAGGAGTCTCAAAAGATTGTTATGTTGATTTTTTAGTGCATGCATCCTTGCCTCTTTTTGCTCTAAGTAGGAGATATATCCCCCATTGTAGCTAATGAGTTTTTGGTTATCCACTTCAATAATTCGAGTGGATATGGTATCAATGAAATGTCTATCGTGAGAGATAAATAGAAGGGTGAAATTTTCTTTTAAGAGTATCTCTTCCAAAAACTCAACCATATAGACATCAAGATGGTTGGTCGGCTCATCCAGAAGAAGAATATCAGGTTTTTTTAAAATGAGAGAGGCGAGAGCAACGCGACGTTGTTCGCCACCAGACAATGAAATAACAGGGCGATATTCATGTGCCTTTAGCATAAACTCTTGTAGTACCCGTTCGACCTTGTCGTCAAGATTCCAAGCATTGTGGTGGTCTAAAAAGGCAGAGACATTTTCCAATTCCGTCTGTAGTTCTTTATTTTCAAAATCTATGGATATTTTTTGGCTTAAAACATCAAATTTTTCTTTTGCTTCCTTGAGTGCTGTAAGTTCATTAAGAATAGCATCCCTTACATTGAGTTTTGCATCAAATTTGGGCTGCTGCATAAGCATTTCTATTTGAATCGAATTGTCTACAATGACTTTTCCCTCACTAGGCTCTTCGTCACCTCTAATCATTTTTAAGAGTGTGGATTTTCCACATCCATTTTGGCCCACAATGGCAACTCTCTCATGTCGGTTTAGATGAAAGTCTACATTGTCTAAAAGTAATTTTATGTCATATTGTTTTTTGATTCCAAATAGATCTACGAGTGCCACAATTTACCTCTTTTTCCGTTTATGAATTATAGCCAATCAGCTCTATTTTAAGGCTTGATAAAGTTCATCTTGATATATTTGCTTTATATGAACTAAAGGAAGTATTATGCTTGGTACCATCATTATTTTTTACTCTATATACACTTTTCTTAAAGTCTATATATCTGTGATGCAGATTGGATATATTAATGTAGAAAAGAGAAGAGACCCTGTATTGATGCCTGCGGGAAAATATCTGGTTGCTGCAAATTATGCTGTGGCAAAAGAGAAGGTCTCTATGGTGGAGCATTTTGTTGACTATCTTATGTTTATATTTTGGGTTTTTGCTGGCTTTAAGTGGCTCTCTGGTTTTGTTGGCGCAGAGGGCGAAATAGCAAATGCCGTGCTTTTTTTGTTTGGTTTTATCGTGGTCAATTATTTAATCTCACTTCCTTTTGAATTGTATAGAAAATTTAAAATAGACGAGGCATTTGGATTTAATAAAATGACACCAAAAATGTTTTTGCTTGATACGCTGAAGTCTTCCGTTATTTTTGTTGTGATAGGTGGTGCTATATTTGCGCTTTTGTCTTGGATTATATCAAGCTATGATACATGGTGGCTTTGGGGCTTTATTTCTATGTTTGCTATTGCTATAATGGCCAACCTGTTGGCGCCAACATTTATGGCACTGTTCAATAAGTTTTCACCCCTAGATGAAGGGGAGTTGAAAAATAAAATAACTTCTATGATGGAGGGCGCTGGACTTAAGAGTGATGGTATCTTTGTTATGGATGCAAGTAAAAGAGACAGCCGTCTAAATGCTTACTTTGGCGGCTTAGGAAAGACTAAAAGAGTTGTGCTTTATGATACGCTTTTGGAAAAACTAAACACAAAAGAGCTTTTGGCTGTTCTTGGGCATGAGCTTGGACATTTTACGCATGGAGATATATGGAAAAACATTGCACTGATGGGTGCGCTTCTTTTTATCTCTTTTTATCTCTTTGGGCACTTACCAGATAGTCTGTTTACGCAGATGGGTGTGGTTCCTCACTCTGGTGTTAAAATAGCAATGCTTATGCTGTTGCTTCCATTGGTAAGTTTTGTTTTTACACCATTTATGTCGTATGTGAGTCAAAAAAATGAGTATGCTGCTGATGTATTTGGGTCAAATTTAGGGGGCAAGGAGAATCTTGTCTCTGCACTCTTAAAGCTGATTACAGAAAATAAGGCATTTCCTAAATCGCATCCTTTGGTAATCTTTTTCTACTATACACACCCTCCTGTACTTGAGAGGCTTAAAGAGTTAGGCTATGATGCCTCAAATGTTGTAGTGGGAGATACCCCTTTGCCTAGTGATGGAATATTTTCCTATATTGAGAGAGAAGAACAAGAGTAGTATGACAATTAGAGAGGGTATTCTTTGGGCTAAAGAGAAGCTTATGGGTGTTTGTCAGAGGCCGCAATTTGAAGCAGAACTGCTTATGGCTTTTCATCTACAAAAAGAGCGTACATATCTTGTGACGCATGACAATGAGCAGTTTTTTGAAATAGAGGCATTCAGGAAACTGATTCACAGGAGAGCCCAAAATGAGCCTTATGAATATATTGTGGGAAGCGCAAGTTTTTACGATATTTATTTAGACGTAGAGAGAGGTGTCTTAATTCCTAGACCAGAGACAGAAATACTTGTCGACTTGGTTGCAGAAATCATAGAGAAAGAAAATATCACACATATAGTTGAAATTGGTATAGGCTCAGGAGCCATTTCAATTGTACTTGCACGTAAATTCAATCACCTCTCCATTATTGCCACAGATATTAGTGATACAGCATTAAGGGTTGCGCAGCAGAACATAGATCATTTTAAGTTGTCAGAACATATTGAGCTAAGAAAATCAAATTTAATAGATGACGTGTCAGAGTCTATAAGTTTGGTAGTTTCTAACCCACCTTATATTAAAAAAGAGGAATCTCTTGAAGAGAATATTATAAAATATGAACCACATGAGGCGCTTTTTGGTGGAGTGGTTGGAGATGAATTGTTGAAAAAAATAATTCTTGATGTCAAACATAAAAATATAAAATATTTGGCTTGTGAAATGGGATACGATCAAAAAGAATCTATGTTAGAGTTCATAGATCACGTAGGTGTAAAGTCTGCCACATTCTATAAAGACCTGTCTGGACTAGACAGAGGTTTTATAGTTCAATTTTATGCATAAAAATATAAAAGGAATAAAATGAAAAAGAATTTTAGAATAGCGACCATGGTCTATCTTGTAATTTTAGGTATTACACTGGGAGCAGGGCTGTTTGCGGGTGCTGTTGTTGCGCCCGTGACATTCAATACAGAATCTTGGCTAGGAAGTGAAGTTCTGAGTCATTTTCAAGAGGGACTCATTATGACTCAGAATTTTATTAAACTCTCCTATCTGGTTGATTTTACAGTGATTATGGTCATACTGTATGAGGGGTATAAGTATAAAAAGTTTGAACGTGACACGATGATTCAGGTCGCAACTTTTTTTGTTGTTGTTACAGGGCTCATGTTTGGTCATTACTATTTACCAGACATTCTCACCATGCAGGCAGCAGGAGAAAAAATGACAGAATCGCTTGCTTTTGTCAATACACACAAAGGAAGTGAAATTAACTTTAAAATATTCTCTTTGGCACTCCTTGTGCTCATGATAAGAAATATGCAAAAGGCCTGTAAATAGTTTATCTTGGCTTTTTATTAAAGCTAAGATAAAATAAATATATAAAAAGGAGATGTGTGTGAATAAAAAAGAAGAGCATCCATTTAAGCCTATTATTTTTAAGGACAGCGAAATACTAATATTGGGATCATTCCCGAGTATCAAATCTTTTGAAAATAATTTTTACTATGCCAATCCTAGAAATATGTTTTGGAAAATACTAGAGCAGGTTACTTCATACCCTGTAAACAATAAAGATCAAAAGCTATGGTTGCTTAAAGAGAAGAAGATAGCACTATGGGATATCATTGCGCGCTGCAATAGAGACTCCTCGTTAGATAGTTCTCTTGAAGACGAAGAAGTGAATGATATTGCACTGTTTTTAGAAAAAAACACAAACATTAAAAAAATTCTATTTTCTGGAAGAAAAGCAGAGACACTTTTTGAAATGCACTTTGCTCACCTAGGGATTGAAAGAAACTATCTGCCTTCTCCATCATCTGCTTATGCAAAACTCTCTTTTGAGAAGAAAGTGGCTCTGTATAAGAAAGAGCTGGAAACAGCATAATGGTGTGGGCAATAGGTGATATACAAGGTTGCTATGTTAGTCTGAAAAGACTTTTAAAAAAAATAAATTTTGATCCAGAAATAGACACACTATGGATTGCTGGTGATTTAGTCAATAGAGGGGAGCAGTCACTAGAGGTGCTAGAGTATCTCTATAGTATACGTGAGAGTATAGTGGTTGTCCTGGGTAATCATGATATTTCGCTTATTGCTGCCTACTATCAAATTAAAAAATCTAATCCTTCAATCGACCCTATTTTAAAATCAGACAATAGTGATATTCTCATAGACTGGCTAAGAAAGCAAAAATTTCTGCATGTAGACTATCGATTAGGATACTGCATGACGCATGCAGGAATTTCACCAGAATTTGATTTAGGAATGGCCATAGAATACGCCAAGAGAGCCGAAAGAGAGTTACAGGGAGACCATGTGTCCTCTTGGTTAAAAAAAATACTCAAGAGTAGCACGGAACGGTTTGATAGAAATGCAAGCAGTATGGATATCGACAGATATATTGTGAGTAGCTTTACGCGTATGAGATATTGTCATAAGAATCATAAATTAGATTTTGAGCAGAAAGGCTCTCCTAGTGATATGCTGAAAGACAAGGGCTTGATTCCTTGGTTTGAGTGCCCACAAAGAAGAGAGGTGGAGCTTAAGATTATATTTGGACACTGGTCTACACTTGGATTACATTGCGACAATAATGTATTGGCATTAGATACGGGATGTCTGTGGGGCAGGGAGCTTACGGCAGCAAGAATAGACAGTAAAAAAGTTGAAATTGTTTCTGTTGATTGTAGTAAAAATTAGAGGGTGTTTAAAGAGGCAGAGAAGGAAGAGTTTCTCTGCGCATCATCATAAATAATTGGATTTCTTAGTCTCTTTGTTGTCTAAGAAATGTTGGAACATCTAAAACTTCATCATCGATACCATTGTATCCACCTACAACCATTTTGTTGGCTGATCTGATAGTGTTAATGTTTGTATTGTTTGTATTGATGAGTGTTTCTTGTTTCTTGATTGTTGGTGCTTCCATGGACGTAGTGTCCTCGAAGCCTGTTGCAATAATCGTAATTCTTACTTCATCAATTGCCATATTTTCATTTGTTGTTGTACCGAAAATAACAGCTGCATCTTCATCTGCACTCTCTTCAACAATACTCATTGCCTCACCAATCTCCATAAGAGAGTAGTCTGGGTGAATATCAAAATGAACAAGAACGCCCATTGCGCCATCAATAGAGATATTGTCAAGCAGAGGAGATTCGATTGCAGCTTTTGCAGCATCATACGCTGCGCTGTTTCCTGAGCTATATCCTGTGCCCATTAGTGCAAGTCCTCTATGACTCATTACAGTTTTAACATCGGCAAAGTCAAGGTTGATATCATTGTCGCCATGAGAAAGAATCACTTTAGAGATACCACCTACAGCTTGTGCAAGTATGTCATCTACCATTTTGAAACTCTCTTTAATTCCAAGGTTCTTCTCTACGATAGAAAGAAGCTTTTCGTTTGGAACCACAATAATAGAGTCACTCTCTTTTTTGAGTTCTTCTAAACCTTCTCTTGCAAGTTTTGCTCTTTTTCTACCTTCAAACTTAAATGGGCTTGTTACGATAGAAACAGTAAGTGCGCCTACTTCTTTTGCAGCTTGTGCAATGATAGGTGCAGCACCTGTACCAGTACCGCCACCAAGACCTGCAGAGATAAATACAATATCAGCACCCTCTAGCATATCTTTAATGTCTTCAAAGCTCTCTAGAGCAGCTTCTCTACCTTTTTCTGGAACCATACCTGCACCAAGTCCTCTTGTCGCATTCATTCCAAGTTGCATTTTGTACGGTGCACTTGAGCCATCTAAAGCTTGTGCGTCAGTATTTGCGATAATGAGATCAATCGTGCTGATGCCCTCATCTATCATATGGTTGATCATGTTTCCACCACCACCACCTACACCAATAGCTTTTATTTTAGCGCCAGTTGTCTGGCACTGTTTTTCGACTATTTCTATTTCAAACTCTTCCATTTTATCTCCTTTATTTATGATGTACTACTTAAAAAAGTTGCTTAATCCAATTAAGCATTTTATTGAACCAACTATTTGAATCACCTTCAAGTTTCGGAAGGGAGTCAAAATCAATTGGCTCTATATGATCGTTAGTTGTTTTTTTCTTTTTTCTTTTTTTGTTCTCTTCTCTGTCGAGCGCATTTCTCATATCAATATCAGTGATATCATTTTCATCTTGAATCTCACCTTTTGTATGTAACAACTCTTCTTGAAAATCTATTTCATATTGTGTATGTTCGCCCGCCTTATATTTCAACAATCCAATAACGGTTGAAAACGCAGGGTTTTTAAGCTCATCAAAAAGACCATCTATATTATTAGGTGATGCAATACGTATTGGCATAGCAGGGAATACAGATTGTGCAAGCTCTCTAATGCCTTTTATCTGTGTCATGCCGCCTGTTAATATTACGCCAGCACCAAGCTGATCCTTCAAGTTGCTCTTCTCTAAAGATTTAGCTAAAAGTGTTAGTGCCTCTTCAACCCTTGAAAAGATAACATTATGAACAATATCAAGAGAGACACCATTTTTATTCTCTTCGTCTCCTATAATAGGAAGCTCAATTACTTCATTTGAAGTTTCAATAAGGTTTCCGTATCTTACCTTTACATCTTCAGCAACTTGCAGAGGTGTATGTAAGGCCATGGAGAGGTCATTAGTAATGTGGTTTGACCCTACACCAAGAAAATCTATATATCGAATTGAATTTCCTGCATGTATCACAAGACTACTTGTCTGTCCACCAAGATCTATAACAGCAACACCAAGTTCTCTCTCGTCTGCATTCATTGCAGATATGGCAGAAGCATATCCGCTAAGTACTACGCCCTCTATTTCAACACCAGCTGATCGAATAGCTTTCTTCAGATTTGTTAGGTTGGATTTTTGCGTCATGATAATGTTGACATCAACCTCCATCCTACTTGCGTTCATTCCAAATGGATCTTCAATCATATCTTGCTCATCTACTCTAAAGTTGTAAGGGAGAACATGAATGACTTCATATTCACTTGGTACTTTTGCATTGTAAAGGGCAGTCTGCATGAGTCTGCTAATTTCTTTAATTGATATTTCTTTTTGTGGTATGTTGACAACACCCGTAGAACTCAGACTTTTTGCATAGGAGCTAGAAATGGAGACAGTAGCAGAAGATATATTGCTTCCAGCAATTCTTTTTGCATCATCCACAGCTTTTTTAATGGATTTTGATGCAAGATCAATATTGGTGATAGCACCTTTCTTGATACCTTGGGCCTTAGAGACACCGTGTCCTTCTATCTGAACACCGGCATCACTAACCTCCGCAATAATTGCACATATTTTAGTAGAACCTATATCTATGGCTAAAACAGTTTCACTCAATTTGTGAGTCCTTCTACATAAACTTCAGTCGGATATCTCTTGTCTAGAATCTCTAGGAGACTAGATTGAAATACACCTGATTTTATTTTATTGACAAGTTGGTTTACACTTTTTGTTCCGTTTTGATCAACAGAACCGAGCTTTTGCTCTTTAATAGTGTAAACTATAACCTTGTCTAATACGCTAATAATACCCTTTTCTTTATTAGAAGTAAATAGTTTTTCTAAAAATTGTAAACTTTCTTGTGAATTTAAAGGCTTTAGGTTGTCACTATTTTTTAATGAGATAAAGCCAGAAAGTGTTGCATTGTTTGTGTCAATAGTGTCAAGTGTTTTTTCTGCTAAGGTAAAAAGTGCCTTTTTCCCCTCGCTTATTTCATACTCTTTTTTTACTGTTTCTCTCGCTTCAGCGAATGACTTAGCTGTTGGCTGAACAATGTTTTCAACTTTAATAATGGCATATTTATCAGAGACTATTTTTGGTTTTATGATGTCACCTTTTGAGGCATTTTTTATTTTATCCCAAGCCTCTTTAGGTAGTTTTTCATTGTCTTCTGCGAGGGTGCTTTTTTCACTATCACTTACACCACCTTTTTTAAAGGCAATGAATTTTTTGTTGGCTATTTTTTTAGTCTTTTTTAGTTTTAAGTCATTTGTGACAATACTTTTTGCATCTTCAAATGAGAGTATTTTTCCACTCGCATCAGCGTAATTGAAACTGTTTTCCTTGTAGAATGTTTCAAGCTCATTGTTTGATACACTCGTTTGTGCGCTGGGTACCCAGGCAATTTGTAAATCGTATTTTCTCTCTGTCATGTAGTTGTTTTTCTGTGTCTCCCAAAACGCCTTAAGTGATGACTCGTCTGCAGATATATTAATATCATTTGGTGTTAAGACTTTGTACAAGATTTTGTCTTGTATGTTTGTTGAGGCAAATATAGACTCTTTTTCTAGAGGAAGGCTTTCAGATTTGAGTAAAGAGAGCACTTTGCCAGCAAGAATCTCTTTTCTTAGCATGGATTCAAAACTTTTTGCTTTTAGTCCTTGACTCTTTAGGTAGTTGTCATATATTTTTTTATCAAATGACCCTTTGGTTTGAAAACTTTGTATCTCAGACAGTTTGTTGGCCAACTCATTATCTGATACAATAATACCAGCGTCTTTTGCAAAACTTAGTACTTTTGCCTGAGTCTCCAGTGTGCCAAATGCCTGTCTTGTTAGACCCATTGCTTTAGCTTTTTCCTTGTCAAGTTTCCCCTGCAGCATTTGATTGTATTGATTGTATATGTTGCTGTAGGCTGTATTGAGCTCAGCATTTGTAATATCAATGTCACCGACTTTTGCTACACTGCCTATCTTTGAACCGCCATAGCCTGCACCTGTGAATATAGGGCCAGAAGCGATAAAAGCGATTGTCGCTATCCAAATTGTCCATATCAGAAATCTTTTGTGTTTTTGCATCCAACTAATCATAAAGTTCTCTATCCTTAATCTAAAAATTTGTAATATTTTAGTAAAGTTGTGATTAATAGTAATTGAATTGGAGTCTTATACATATAATGTCAACAGAGAACAACAAAATGATGAAGCGTGATTTGGAGGTCATTTGGCATCCTTGCACGCAAATGAAAGACCATGAGACTTTCCCTCTTGTTCCCATTAAGAGCGGTGAGGGTGTTTATTTATTTGATTTTGATGGAAACAGCTATATAGACGCTATTAGTTCATGGTGGGTGAATATTTTTGGACATTGCAATAAAGAGATATCAAATAATATTAAACAGCAGTTAGATACATTAGAGCATGTGCTTTTAGCGGGGTTTACACATGAACCGGCTATCTCCTTGGCGCACAAGCTTGTCAATATTGTGCCCGAGGGGCTGAATAAAGTATTTTATGTTGACAACGGCTCTAGCGCAGTAGAGGTTACGCTAAAGATGAGTTATCACTATCATTTAAATAAGGGAGAGTGTAAACCAATTTTTCTTTCGTTGACAAACTCGTATCATGGTGAGACAATTGGGGCACTTTCTGTGGGAGACGTCTCTCTCTACAAGGAGACATATGAGCAGCTGCTTATAAGAAACATGCAGACACCTGTTCCAAAAGATCAAACTAAAGAGTCTGCCAAGGAAGCGCTAGAGGCATTAGAGGAGATACTAAAGGAGAAGGCCAAAGAGATATCCGCTTTTATTGTTGAGCCAATGGTACAAGGAGCAGGGGGGATGCATATGTACCATGCAGACTATCTTGTTGGCGCAAGAGCGTTAACAAGAAAATATAATGTACATTTAATCGCTGATGAAATTATGACAGGTTTTGGGCGTACTGGGGAGATGTTTGCATGCAACCATGCAGATATATCTCCAGACTATATGACGCTCTCAAAGGGTCTAACAGGAGGATTTCTTTCATTGTCGGTGGTATTGACAACAGATAGAATATATGAAGCATTTTATTGTGACTATAATGAGCATAAGGCATTTTTGCACTCGCATAGCTACACGGGGAATCCTCTGGCATGCAGTGCAGCTTTGGCTACACTTGAGATTTTTGAAAAAAATAATGTAATTGTTGAGAATTATAAAAAGTCTGAAATGATTGCCAGCAAGATAAAGAAGTTTGAATTGCTTCAAAATGTAAAGTCTGTCAGGCAGCAAGGTATGATTGCAGTGGTTGAATTGTCTGGATACAAGACAGAAGAGCGTATAGGACTCAAAGTGTATCAATATGGCCTAGAGCATGGTGTGCTCTTGAGGCCTTTGGGAAATATGATCTATTTTATGCCACCCTATATTATCACAGAAGACGAAATGACTACGATGATAGATGTGGCTCATGACGCAGTAAAGTCACTCATATAGCATTTTTTATTTATTAAACATTTTCAAGAAAGAGAAGAAGCTGTTGTTCTCCTCTTTTACTCTCTCAAGGTGCGGTTCAGCCCTATAAATGCCAAGTTCTACAGCTTGAGCATAAAGACGTTCTGCCTCCTTGGTGTCCTTGATGGTTCCGATCCCATTTTCATAAAATTGTCCAAGATCACATAGTGCCTCGGGATATTTATCGTAGACTGCCAAATTATTAATGATGGTAAAAGATTCTGGAATATTCTCTTTAAGTATATTGTTCTTGTAAAGCTCTCTTCCGAGAATGAGTCTCGCAAATTTTGATTCTGTGGCAGCAGTTACAAGTAGAAGTTGCGCAGCCTCCGCCTTGTTCTCACTGATGAGTTTGTTGATGTGGGCAATAACCTCTTCAATCTCTTTTGAGGTATAGCCCTCATTAGATATTTTAGTAAGCCATGCATTCACTGATGGAAAATCTTCATCGCTCGTCTCTTTAGGGTAGTATTGATTGCACATGTTCTTAAATTTAATATCTATATGTCTTATGGCAGCATATGACTCTTCATTATTTTCTACTGCAAGAGGTGAAGCTTCCTCTTCAGTATCTTTACTCTCATCCTCTTCAGTTTTCGTATTTTCTTCTAGAGAAAAATCATCTTCAGAGTGGTTGATATTCTCACTATTTTGCTCTTCTGTGTTTAGTGTTTCAGCACCAGATGCGAATGCCTCTTGAGGCTTATTTTCTATGGTAGATGGGGTTACCATCTCCTCTTGCATATCTGCGGTTGTCGCATTTTCCATAAGTTCATCTTGGGCATTTTCTGAGATATCAAGTTCAATATTTTTAGAGAGTATATCATCTGCCTCTATATTGAGTAGTGAGTCATAGTTTACATGCTCCTGTGTTGTCATTTTCTTTGCTTCTGGTACAGGGTCTATAAACTCATTAAGGTCTGTAATCTCTTTGGATTGTCCAGGTCGACTGATTGCCTGCGCATCTTTACTATAGTCACGTTCTTTCTCTTTACTGTAGTCGTTGTCAAAAAGATTAAACTCTTTTTTTTCTGATGAAGCAGAGGTGCTCTGTGAAGTTCGTTGAAATATCTCATTTGAAGAATGATCTATATAGTCATTAATGAGTGCCTGTGCCTGTGCATAGTTTTCGCCTTGCAGCATGACAATAATCTCTTTTATTTTAGCGTCAGCTTTGGATGGCTCTAGCTTGAGCATTTGTAGTCTAATTGTCTCTATATCTGTCATAGATATAGCAGTCTTTATAATGCTAAGTCTTTTCTTTGTTTGATTCATATCTATTCCTGGGGATTGTAGTTTGACAAGTATAACAAAAAAGTGCTTTACAAATTTGCACTTAAGGCAAGTAGTCTACAAGAGTTTTCTAAAATAGAAACTTTTTTTGCCATTTCTGTAATATCTCTATCGTAAGAGATGAGACCAAAACCTTTTATAAGAAGAAGATGCGTGTCATGTTTTTGAAAAAAATCAGGTATTTCATGAGGTGCTCTGTCTAGCCAGTCATCAATGTTTTGTGGGTCATAGACAATAATTTCACCTAGCACTTTCTTTCCATGATAGTCTTGAGGTGATACTTTTCCATGTTTTAGCGAATAAGCAGTTGCATAGGGAGGCATCGTGAAGCATATGTATTTAGCATTTGGTATATTTTCATAAATATTTTCATGTATGTATGCGTCAGAATTGGCTTCATTCCATCGATAATCTTTTTTATCGCAATCAAGTTTAATAAGAGAATCTTCTGTCACTTCGTCAAGTATGGTCTCTTTGGAATTGATGATAAATGTTTTTTCTGACAACCGTGCTGAAATAGAGCCATGATAGACACCAAAAAAGTTTTTATTGAAGAGTGACAATGAGATATGTTGAATATCATTTATAAGATGGTTGTTCATATTGAAAAAAGCCTTTAATCTAAACCTGCAAATATCCAAGCTATTCAGAAGATTCATTAGTAATATTTTGGTATTATAGCACTAAAATATAAGTGAAAGCTAGCACGCTACTCTATTTAAATAAAGGAACACTATGACTCTACCTCACATACCCGTTCTTTTAGAGGAAGTTTTAGAGAGCTTCAAGGAGATGGAATCTGGTTATTTTGTTGACTGTACATTGGGGTATGCAGGCCATAGTTCAGAGATGTTGTCAAGATACAAAGAGATGAAACATATTGGTATTGACAGAGATGATGAAGCTTTAGCGTTTTCTAAAAAAAGATTAGACCCTTTTATTGGAAGAAGCACACTCTATAAAGGAACATTCTCTACGGTGCTTCCTTCTTTGGTGGAGAAGCCTATCACGGCAATACTTGCTGATTTTGGTGTCTCTTCCCTTCAACTTGATAAAAAAGAACGTGGATTTTCATTTAACTCTGACAATCTAGACATGAGAATGGATCAACACGCTTCTTTAAGTGCTTATGAGGTTGTCAATGACTACCCTCTGCATAAATTAGAGTATATCTTTGATCACTATGGTGAAGTAAGGCAATACAAGAAGCTGGCTTTTGCTGTCGTTGAAAAGAGAAATAGCGCACCCATTGTGAGTGCGAAAGAGTTAAGTGAAATTGCAAAAAAAGTTTTACCTACAGGGGGGAAAATTCACCCTGCGACATTAATGTTTCAGGCGATTAGAATAGAGGTCAATAATGAACTGGGTGAAATTGAGACACTTCTTGATGTCATTGAGACAAAAAAAGAGCAAGGACAAATTGTCTCTTTGATCACCTTCCATTCTCTTGAGGATCGGTTGGTTAAGAGGCGTTTTAAAAAATGGAGCAATACTTGCATATGTGACTCACAAGCAATGCGATGTACGTGCGGGAAAAACCATGATCTAGGGAAAGCAGTGACACGCAAGCCAATAGTAGCATCAAAAAAAGAACTTGCACAGAACCCAAGAAGTAGATCAGCAAAATTAAGAAGCTTTAGGTTTAAGACATGAAAAATAAAGAAAATGGTATTACATTTGGAATGATCAGCGTGATACTGATGGCAGTGGCAATTGTTCTTATTTTGGCAATGATAAAAATATATATTAGTAACCAGATATATTATGAAAGTAAAAATGTTAACAACATGCAAAGAGAAATAGAGGCGCTTAAGGCAGAAAAAAAAGTTTTAAAAAGAAGTGTTGAGGCATTGAAATTTAAAAATAGAGTGACAGATACTATATTTGAACTTGATGAAAGCTAGGGGAAGAAAATGAGAAAATTTATTAGCTTTGCAGTAGACAAGCCTATTATCAATCATATTTTGATGATTTTTATGCTCTTGTTGTCTGTCTTTGCATATCAGAATATTGCGAAAGAGATTTTTCCCGCATCTACCCTGGATCAAATTAGTGTAAGTGGTGGCTATGTTGGAGCAAGTGCCGATGTATTAGACAAGATGGTTGTCTCTCAAGTAGAAGATGAGCTTAAGAGTATTTCTGAAATAGATACAATCTATTCTACAGTGCAGAACGGTTTCTTTCATCTCTCTGCAGATATTAAACCGGGAAATGACACGCAGATGGTCCTTTCTGATGTAAAAGATATTATTGCAAATGTTCGAAGAGATTTGCCTTCAGATATGAACGAACCTATTGCAAAAATAGTTATTCATGATTATCCTCTGTTGTTGGTTGCTGTATCGGGAGATGTTGAAAAAAGTGTACTCATTGACGCAGCGGATGACCTTAAAGGGAAACTTGCACTTATTGGTGACTTGAGCGGTATTGCAATTCGAGGTGATGCGGACGATGAAGTCCTTATAAGACTCGACCAAAAAAAGTTAGATGCTTACGAGCTCGGAAAAACAGAAGTTTATAAAGCGATAGGGCAAATATCTTCTATTTTTCCTGCCGGTACACTTGATGGGCAAGGCGACCATCTTTATATATCAACGATTAATGGAGAAAAATCCAAGGAGGCCTTGGGTTCAATTCTTTTAAGTGTTGGCGGTAAAAAATTCTACTTAAAAGATGTGGCCGAAGTAGAGTTTGGATTAGGTGACTCAACTCAACTTTCTCACTTCAATGGAAAGCCCAATATCTCGTTGAATATCAATAAGAATAAGTATGGAAATGCTATTGCTTTGAGTAAGGAGATCAAAGAGGTTCTCAAGGACTACAATAAAAAATACAATAACATTACTTTTGAGTCCTATACTGATACATCGGTCTGGATCAAGAATAGACTGAACCTTGTCTCTTCTAATATACTTTTTGGTCTCATTCTTGTATTTTTGGCACTCTTTTTATCCGTGAATGTGCGTATCGCAATGGTTGTTGCCATAGGGATTCCTACAAGCTTCATGATTACGTTGATTGGGGCAGATATGATTGGCTATAGTTTGAATATGCTTACGCTTCTTGGTGCGCTTATCGCATTGGGAATGTTGGTTGATGAAGCCATCGTTGTGGCTGAAAATATCTTTAGGCATATTGAGATGGGAAAGAGCCCACGAGATGCTGCGATTGATGGATCTCTGGAGATGTTTCCTGCGGTTCTTACTGCAACACTTACAACAGTTTTTGCATTTTTGCCCCTTCTTATTATGAGTGGGAAAATGGGTATGTTTATGAAGGTGTTGCCAGTTATGATTACAATTTTGTTGCTGAGTTCACTTTTTGAAGCGTTTTATTTCTTGCCACTCCATGCAAAAGAACTCTTTTCTATAAAAAAACTAGAGGGGAAAAAAGAGGAAAAAAAGAGTGATTTTTGGGCTAAATTAATACGCAAATATCAAAGATTCCTCAAGGGATTGCTTGGGCAAAAATGGAAATCACTACTTGTAATGGTACTCTTCATTGTATTGGGAACTAT
>Ga0256844_10000378_pt1 | contig 17058 bp, 16 predicted proteins | sample MusselsmetaG_FD_189100 | JGI IMG/M metagenome (GOLD analysis project Ga0256844, IMG submission 189100) | Mussel associated microbial communities from hydrothermal vent at the East Pacific Rise, Pacific Ocean - Mussels | ecosystem: Host-associated > Mollusca > Shell > Unclassified ... | reverse complement strand
AAATGTAAGTGTATCAACATATTGACTACCTGCATCCTTAAACTTTAACTCTTTCTTGACAGTACCACCATATTCTGTTACGGCCTTCAACATAGCATTAAACTTCCTCTTCTCATTTGGCTTCATACTATTATAATCAATCTCATTCAGTACGACAACACGTATCTTCGAGTAGTCAAGTGTAAAAGCATTAACATAGTTATCTTTATCTGCCACCTCTATAATATCTTTTGGAAACAGTAGCCTAGGAATAGTATCAGCTAACCGTGTCTTACCAGTCCTACCATCACCATGCATAATGAATCTACCTAACGGAGCTTTAGGATTGTATAGAGTATAGCTTAACATCATACAGTAGTATAGAGCAAGTGTCATAGGAGTACCATCTGCTAGTGTTAACAAACTACCGGTTGATGTTCTCATCTCTTCTTTAGATGCTAGTGACATAGCGACCTGCTTATATATAATATTGTGTATCACATTCTCTGGTGGTGTATACTCACCTTTCTGTATTTTTAGTGATGGTGTAGCAATTAGTGTATTTATTACAGGTGAACCAATAGTAGTATCATAAAATATAGTATCATACATACCAAATATAAACTTTTTAACTATATCTGCTGTAGCTACCCTTATTATGTTACCTTTCCAATCATCCACTTCTTTCTTTATACTTTGTACTTGGTTCTTAGTCAAGTCTGATTGTACCTCTCTCCTCTTCTGGTGTAGGGCTGTTCTAAACAACTTTTCTTCTATATCAACCACATCATATATAACTGTGTCACCATCCATATCTATCTTTACATGCTCAGTCTCTATATTAATCAAACACAGCTTCCTCTTACTAATAGAATTGTGTTTGATTAATATAGGCACATATATATAGTTATCTGACATACTATAATCACCAAACAAATAGCTATCTAGACTATCTGGTTTCTCTGATATATCCATCTGTGTTATAGGCTCCTTATATGGTATATCACCTGCACCAAACTCAGACCAAAATACATCAAGATATCCTTGTATAGTAATAGGCCTAAGCTCACCAGGTAATACGTACTGACCTAACCACTTAACTATGAATGCCTCTCTCTCATCAAATGTCAAGTAATCTTGTGAGTGTACCTTAAGAGATATATTATTATAGTACTCCCAAGCACCTGTAACTTGTGGCATACATAGACTATTATATGAAGTAGGATTACGGGGCAATGAACCTAACTCTCTTGTAACTGTTGTCTTACTATTACTATAGAATAGAGACATACTCTTTGAAGTGACCTCATTATCTGTAAATGGATTGTGCTCAGCATCGTCAAACACATAAATAGCTGGGTTAAATAGTGTATTATATATGTACATAACATCACTCTCTGATATTGTATTCTCTTTAGTTCTATCTTTTGTTACTGAGTGTGCTACTATATATTTACGCATAGTAGCAGCTAGCCCACTATCACTAAATGCTTGGTAACCACCTTTGTTGTTTATTCTCTTTTTAGCCTTAGACTGATTAAGTACAGACAATATCCTAGCAATACTAGTTTGTGATATAACCTGCACTTCCTTATCTTGTATGAAGTTATACTTAAAATCTGGTACCTCTCTCTTAGCACCTTTTAATGTACGTGTAGTCAAATAACCCTCAAATAACACACCACTAGTAAATATATCTGTCTCACTAAACCCAGGTATTAATGAGCATTTAGTATCCCGTGACTGTACTATATAATCTGTTGCTGCTGTACTTTGTGGATACCTAAACCATACATGACCTTTATGCTCTGTACTAGTACGTGTTATAAGTGTGTCATTCACCTCAGGTATTATCTTCTTTAGCTCTACTAGCTGTCTCTTATCATTCTCATCTAAGTCTATCACTATGAACTCTGGTACTCTAAGTGGTCTCATAGGTAGGTATATTCTTATAAAATCTGTGCTACTAGTGATTGGCACAAACTGGCTTTTACCACCATGTGTGTTAGCATCAATCTTCTTTTTACCTTCTATTAGTGACAGCAGACGACCACCTTTTGTTATTGTTGTATAACCTGTTATCTCTTTTTGTTTCTTACTATTAGCTAATTTCTTTAGTACTTTTGTTGATACTAGTGATATGTCTATACCTAGTTTGTTGGCTAAATATAGTGCAAATTCTGGACTACCTGTATACATTTGACTCCTTCTTCGTGTATGATTAGTAAACTATATTATATCATATTTTATATTAAAACAATATTAAAGTTGTGTTTGTTCTAAATATGATATATTTTGGGAATATTATTAGAATAGCTTATTAAGTTGTTTACGATAAGAACTTACATTTATATTAATAATATATATATATATAATAAGTGTATAAAAATAAGAGTTTCCCTATATAGGGGTTAAAATCAACAAAAATGTACAGTGTAAACGTTTGGGTCAACTAATTTTTATATTTAATAAAACTTTAATAATCAGCATCATCATGACCAACACTCATAGTAGGCGCCAGCGTGCTCAAACTTACTAAATAGTAGGCCAAACTACTAGACTACCTAGCAGTCAGTGAACAGACCGCAAGACTACCTAGCAGTCAGTGAACAGACCGCAAGACTACCTGCGCAAGTATCATAGCTAATGTTAGTCTAAGCAAACTTATGATATAATATATTTATATAAACAAAAGGATATCAATCATGACATTATACACAACAGAGTTATCAGTATTAGCAGAACTAATCAAGCAACTAGTATCAATAACTAGTATGGATTTCAGAGTTACAAATAGTACAGGCAACTGGGACACAGAATTTTACATAGTAGATATATCAGATACTTACATAGATGAAATAGACTTAACTAAAGTACCAACAGGAGTTATGCAAGCAGACACAAATAACATAGAAAATGACTACTACACGAAAGAGCTAGCCATAGTACTTAGTAAGACAGGGTGTAACGTAAATCTAATGATAGATTTAGATGAAGCACACCTATCTGCTTATGTGCAAGGTGAGTTACTACTAGTATATGTAAATGATATGAGTGTTACTAAATTAATGAACCTAGGTTTAGACCACACATCTGCAAGTAATGTAATATCATGGTACTACAAACCTTAGCCCAGCACTAGTAGGTTTGGGATTAGTATTTTCTGAACTTGCGCAGAGTTATATAAGCGACCTGCGCAGGCAGTATAAACGCAAATAAAAAAGTGGGAATGTAACCCACTCATTATTGATTTAATCGTATCACTCAACAGCGTGCTTATTTATATCTACTTCTTAAGTTCAGCTAGCTCTTTTTTGAAATCTTTCTCAAACTTAACTTGTGCTTCATAAACTTCTTCAGTAACATCTTCTTTAAAATCGTAGTCGTTCTTCACGGCTTCAATCTTTTTGATATCCAACTTAATCTTATCATGAATCTTTTCATCTTCAGTCTTAAAGAAATCGTCTTTAAGTTTCATGATTTTAGCCGAATATGACTTGGCTCTTTTCTCGGCAAATCTACAATGACTATATAAGCCATCAGTTGAGCGCGTGTTCTTCGGAAAAGTAGTAGCCAACTCATATTGTTGATGTTTTGAACACCACTTAGCGACAAGTTTATCGTCTTTGATTAAACCTGCGTGAGCTCTAGTACCCGAGTGAGCAGTGATTGCACTTTGTATAGTAGCGATTGCGTCGTCAAGTGAAATAGTCTCAGCCTTGTAGTTCTTCAATGTTGTTGTGATTAATGTAGTATTCTTCATAGTAATATCCTTAATAATATTTTATATAGTAAATTATATTTAGAATGATACAATTAAATCGTCGACAATGGTAAATTAAATAACACTATAATCGCAAATATATCATTTGCGATTAATAATATTATACTATAATATACATTAAAATAAGATTAAGACTCAGCGATTAATTATTAATTAATCGCGATAGTCTATTTATTAAATAATAATAAATAATGAAGATAGTCTTCTTTCCTTATAGACAATAGTATTACTCGCTTAGACTCAATCAAGTCGACGGTAAAGTCAGCTTGATTGTCTAACAACAGTTGAATATAATCCCGACTTGTTTGGGTGTTCATTAAAATTTGCTCGCACATGTTTAACTCCTTATTTAGATATGCTATATTATACACTAGTATACATTAGATAGACATTAGTCCTCTGCGATTATATTGATATAAGCGTTGATAGTCTTACTCAATTAAATTCACATTAAATGACTGATTTATGTGGTTATTCTTATAACTTTATACTATAATTGCAGGTAGCCCCGGGTACGTCAAGATTTATTAAGCATGCCACAAAGCCGAGGGACGAGGGGTAACCCAGAAAAAAATTCCAGAAATTTTACTAAAAGTAAAACAAGGTAATCAAAAGTAAAACAAGGTAATCAAAAGTAAAACAAAGTAATTAAAAGTGAGAAAAAATTTTCCCCTAAAAAACGCGTAATCTTAATCTAATATTAAATTTGGGGATTAATTCTGGGGAGTTTTATACTAGGGCCCTAGGTCATCTATAAATAAATCATTTTAATACGATATGGCTCGACCAGGGTATCATAAAACTCAAATTATATAAGAGCTAAATACCACCAACTCGTCTAAACTTCTTTTGGACTGCACGACGCCGCTGAAATCCCTTGTTGCTCTTATCACTAGTATTTACTACTTTCTTCTTTAGTACACCTTTGCTACCCATAATACCTACTCGTATTGCGTCAGCCATATGTGACCAGAAGTTGTGTACAGGTGTTGCCTTAGTAAGTTGTGTCTTTTCATCAAATTCTTTAACATAGTTTAGCATAGTCTTTTGGACCATTTCACACTTAGTATCAATAAGCATTTTAGGTATGTACGAGCGGACTCTGTCTATACCATCAATCAAGCCGGACCTCTTTACTACTTTGACACGGAAGCCCTCTTCTTTGAATGCAGTAGCACGTGTCTTTTTATCGTTGAGGGAGCGTACGTTGGCATCATGTGGTAGGTATAGTAGGTCTACTTCCCAATCGCGCTGTCGCATAAGACTAGCGTAGTACGGTATAGCCTCGTCACGACCGAAATCCTCACCAATTATGCGGAAGTCGTCTTCAGACTCTAATTCTTGGAAGTATATAATAGTAAATAGGTCATTCATGCCAAGGTCTGTTGCTGCATATACCGGTAGGCTCGGTTCGTATATATCTGAGCGTAGGCGTCCGTTTTCTAGTAGGTCTTGGTATAGGCCACCGTAGTAAGATAGTTCTAGTGCTGCTTGGAAGGCCTCATCGGCAGTTGTTGGGTACTCTTTGGTAATACGAGATTTGAGGCGGCGCTGTTTAGCGATGTAGAAATTGTGGCGTCGTACGTCTGTTATGCCATGTCTAGTAAAATATTTAAGTTGGTCGGGTGTAGCGGGCTGATATGTATCATTGACGCAGTCAGGGTCATGCTGCCATGGTAAGAATATACCTAAAAAATCCTCGGGGGACCGTTGTATGTCGTCTAGTCGTTCTGCCTCATCCCACATGGATTTGAATTTGTCTTCACCCTCAGCTGTTGACTCAATCGCAATGTTGTTACCTCTACGAGGTGCACATGCCTCCATAGACCCAGATATAATTTCTTCTGCTTTATCTGGGTATTTATGTGCTGTTTTACCAAACTCAGATACGTGCAGGTCATGTAGTGTCGCAGAACGAAATGATGTACGTATATATATAGTAGAGTCATTACTAAAGCCCTGCTCAAAGGATGAGTTTTTGGTGCGCTGTATATTGCCTAGTGCATGTAATTTATAGTTAACGTCAAGGTGGTCCCATAGTCTAACTACACGTTCTAGTAGTGTCTTAGACTCTTCACGTCCCTGTGCTTGCATACCAACAGTTCTATGTGGTACGTGCATAGCATTATCAAAATAGAAGACAAGATAAAATGTTGATATACCTTGTTGACGTGATTTTAGAATGATAACACGTCCGTGCTTAAGAATTTGTGCGTATACTAGTAGTTGCGAGCGGTTCATAATAAATGGTACTAGGTTACCGTTCTTATCAACAATAGTATATAGGTTATTTAGGCGCCACAGCTGGGACGAGGCGTAGTTTTGTAGCATATCTTGTAGGTTATCTGGTTCTGTGTAGAATATCCACGAGTATTCTTTTACTTGAGGTAGTATTTTTATAAGTTCTTCTTCAGTTACTTGCATAGTAGCCATATTATGCTCGCGTATTACTAATAGAAGGCATACTAGTAAAGTTATTTTGTGTATTATTGACTGTTATATCAGAATTGAACATAGATTTGCGTAACATAGTAAAACATTGTACTATCATAAGCATTTCTGTAGGTCCAGTAGTATCATCTAGCATACTACTTATTTTAAGTACTATATTATTACCTAGCTGTTGCATATTCTCATCTAAACGTTTTAAGCCGTGCAATTCCTCAATCCATTCTATACCCTGTATACTAGCTGCCTTGAGTAAAGCATCATTAGTAGTTAACCTAGTAATAGCATCATCTACTTTTAGGTCTTCGACCTTATCTAGAGTATTAAGTGAGTCATAGTGTGCGCTGGTAATCTTATACTTCTTTAGTATATGTTCTCTATTCATACCTTTTTGTATGCTACGTATGATTTTATAGTCTGTCTCTGTTAGTACGTTATTATTTTTCTTAGCCACATGTAAACCTTAGTATTTTAAGCCATTATATCATAGTTTATATTAAATCAATATTAATTTAAAATATTAATATAAAAATATAAGTATAAGATTATCTGCACTTAAGCTAAGTTTAAGCTTATTCATTATATAATAGGTCACATACATTTTAAAAGGAGTTACTGTGGCGACGGAATTAGAAGCAATGAAAAAAGAACTTGAAAAGCAGAAAAAGGCTATGGCTGATACACAAGCCGCCTATACAAAAGGGCAGCAAGCACTAGCAGCAGCTAAAGCAGAATTATCTGTGTTAGATGAGGTTGGTGTGCGTGTACCTACTGAGATAGCAGATTTGAAAACTGATAATCCAGAGAAATATGCAGCAGAGCTTGAAAAGTTTAACCGTACATTAGCAGATTCTAGAGAGTCTAAAGCTAAAGAGGCCACAGAGCAATTCCTAGTAGCTTCAATGAATGACGTAGCTAAAAAGTTTAACTTGACACCAGCAGATGTGCAAGAGAATGTACCGCCTGCAGTGTATAATGCTTATAAAGAAGGTAATTTATCTGCAGAAAACGTAGCTATGTTAGCAGCTCAATACAAGAGTGGTAAAACTACAGTTGTATCGCCTACTACCCAGAAAGAGTTTGATTTCTCATCTGTGGCAGGTGGATTGACTATAGAGGCTACTCCTGAAAAGGACGATACGTTAAATGAAAAAGATTACATAGGATAAAAGATGGATAGATTTACAGGCCAAACTGGTGTTATTCCGTATAAGAATAAACTAGTTAGACAAAAATGGTTACGACAAGGTGTATTACCTGTTATGGAGACCTCATTCTGGGGTGCATATATTGGTAATAGTAAAAGTGCAGCAGTGTACCAAGCTAACGACTTCTCAGCAGGACACGAACATAACGTTATTTTCGACTTTGATGGTTATTTAGTTGGTGAAGGTAAACGTGGTAAAGAACAAGCGTATGGTTATGGTGAAACTAAGAAGAAATTCTCTGGTCACTTAACAATCGAACGTGGTAGATACGTTGTTCATAATGGTGATGAGTTTGATTTAGAGAATATTGATGCTGTTGATTTAAGCAAGCACTCAGACTCTAGAGATAAGCTAGCAGATTTATGGATGAGAAACAAAAATCAGTATATTTTTGATATTGCACAAGGTTTTAGTGAAGGTAAAGACTTATCTCACATCTGGAGACCAAACAAGCGAGCTACTGTTGGTGACTTAGGTTCTACTGATGTTATTAATATGAATTCTTTGATTGATATCGAGCTTACATGTAGAACTGGTAGAGGTTATGCTAAAGGTAGAGATAGATTGCCTTTGATTCCTGTATCTGGTAACAGAGGTGGGCGCTATACTATGGTAATCGATGCTTATTTAGAGGCTATTCTTAGAAAAGACCCTGAATTTCAAGATATCATGAAGCATGCAGATGTACGTGGCCAGAAAAACAGACTAATCCAAGGTTACATTGGTCACCTAGGTCAGTTAGATATTGTTACTGCACCATCATTTTTTGGTACGAGTTCTAGTAACTTACAGTACAAGACATCCGTTGTAGCATCTGGTATGCGAGCACTTGATAGTGATGGTAAGTTTCAAGGTGAAGCTGGTTACACACTAGAAGGTAAAAAGCAAGTTTCTAGAGCTATTATCTTAGGTCAGTCAGCTATTCAGTTAGCATCTGGTAAATCTCCGGACTTCAAAATCCAAGAGAGTGAAGATTTTGCTATTGATTCTGAGAGTGCTATTATCCTATATTCAAGAGGTCAACGTACTCGTTTAGAGGCAGAGACTGAAGACTATCAAGGTGAAGCTAAACAAACAGGTATAGATTTCGGTATGTTCGCAGCTGATTTTTATATTGCAGGTTAAGGAGATATAAAATGGCAAGAAAACCAGAAGATTTGGTAGGCTCTGACGAGCTTGCCCATATGCTTAGAAACGACAAGAAGACCCAACAAACTACACTAGTAGCCCAAATGGCTGCTGTTATGCCAAATGGTAGAACGTTCACAGCAACAGATGTACCTTACGCTACTGTACTCATTCCTGAGAAGACAGTAGTAGGTAGTATCAGATGTGTATGCACAGAAGTATTTGATGCAGGAGCTACATTTGACGTAGGTACAGAAGGTAATCCTACTGCTTTTTGTTCAGCAATTAGTGGTAATGCGCTAACAACTGCTGTAACAGATTTGATTGAGCACAATACATATTACCCACTCGCTACAGAAGTGTTTATTAAACCTACATATGCAGGTGATAATACTGCTGGTGAGATTGCTTTTGTGTTTGAAATTTTTGAGACTGAGGCTAGTATAGGCCGACACACAAGATAAGGTTGTATCATGGCAAAAATTGTATTAACTAATGCACTTGTTGCTGTATATTATACAGGGATAGAGTACTTGGAGACAAGTATTCGCCCTGCTACTCTTATGCAGGATAACACTATTTACATTGTAGATAAGGTTACAGCAAGCAAGCTATTAAATAAAGGTGTAGTATCTCGTCTTGATGAACGCGTATGGGAGACTTCTGACGAACCAACTGGTGGTAAAGATGTTCAAACTGTACCCGCTATTTTAGCTTTAAGTGTAGGTGCTCATGCTCCAGGCGCTAAAGATAACGAAGCTGACATGGCTGCTTATAAGGCAAATACACCAGAAGAGTTAAACCAACCTACGGTTGATGGTGAAGGTCTAGAGTTAAATGGTGACACTATTAGTGTAGAGCACGATACAGTAGTAGATACTGAAGGCGAGCACGATACAGTAGTAGATACTGAAGACGAGCTATAATGCTAACCTCTGAATTACTTAATAATAGTAGTAGCTTACGTTACGCTATTAGAGATAAACTAAAAACTAGGTATACTGACATAGAGCTATTAATGCACTTAAATCAAGCTATACGTAAAGTTGCTAGGGATACTAGGTATTTTAGGGGTTTTAGTACTATACAGGTTACAGCATACAAACAAGACTATAAATTGGATTACAGAATACTACGTGTATTGTCGGTTTATACGGAGGGTTGTGAGTTAAACATCCGAAGTGCCACAGAGACTTGTGAGCGAACTAGCGAAAATACGATTGATTTTGTAACAGTAGGTAGTGATACACGAACTCTTTCAGTTGTTCCTATACTTACTAACCCTCTCTATGAGCCTACAGACTACGATAAAATAGTAGTAGAGAACGATTTAGATAGTATTGATAATATAGGTATACCATTATATATAGATGAAGATGGTAATGTATCACCTATAATAGGCTTATCCGCAGACTATAAGGAAGTAGTCTTATTTACTGAGTACTTCCCTGTTTTAGAGTTAAGTAAAGAAGTACCAGATATAGTACTAGATTTAGAAGAACTAATCAACATAGCAGTAGTAGAAAAAGTAACAGCACATAGTACTATAAATGAAACACGAGGCATACACAGAGAAGCACAAGATAATTATATACGTATGTTAAGAGAGTTTAAAAAGCTATCTAATAATAAACATGTACAAGCAGAGCACAACATGGTATACAGGAGCCCATTCCAGGGCGTAACTAAGTCTAAACGTAGGGATTTTTAATGAGTCTAGTAACAGGTAAGATAGGTTTAGAAGATTTAGCTTTAGGTCATGGTACACAAGTACAAGACTTAGGCAAAGGCCGTACACGTACTATAACAGAGATAAATGCTGGTAATTTACCTTTTGGTGCTAATAGTACATTTGAGCAAGCTATTGTTAACTTACAAGATACACTCAAGTCTGCTGAGGCATTAAATATAACTGAGAATAGAGATGCTATATTACTTATTACTAATGAGTTGAGTAATTTACGTAAAATAGCAAACAGTATGCAAGAATTGAGTACATTGGCTAGCAGGTCATACGTACTAGATACATTAGTTGATAACTTAAATAGTATAACTAATCTTAGTAAGACACTTATATTTACAGAGCAAGCAGTAGCAGACTCTAAGTATAGAGAGCACAAGATGCAGCGTACTGCACGTAACTTAAGTAATGCTCTAAGTTATATATCTAATATGTGTACGCAAGAAATATTACCTATGAAGGCTCAGTTAGATGGTTTACTAGTTACAATAAATAGTAAGATAGCAACTATAAAGGCCGAACTTACTGATGGTAATGAGTTAATACATAAGTTTGGGTCTTATGAATTGAAGATAGTTGCTAAGCCTAATTGTAAGCAGCCTAAGATTATTGTTGATGATAATAGACAACAAATCATATGGCAAGTACCTACTGTAAAAGGTAACTGTACTATGGCTAAGCCTACACAAGACCAGATAGCTAAAGCATTTGCTGAATATCTAGTAGCCAACCCCGATTTTGGTGGTGGAGCAGGTAGCGGACTAGTACCTCTAACACAAGACCAAGTAAACAATTCAATTAAACAAGGAGTAGATAATGCCTGATATAGAGCCTAATGTAATAGCACCTATAAGCTACACAGAAGAAGAGCAGACAGTAGCAAACCTGTTAGTACAGATAGGTAAAGCTATAAACTTTGCAAACGAAGTACCTACTGCGGCGGAGGTGCAACACAGTTTAAGTCTAACACCAAACATAGCAGGAGGGTTTGTACAGAACGTAACAGAGTTCAACGAAGCTACTTACCAGTACCTACAAGATAATCCATCTGATAAAAGAACAGACGAAGAGATTATAGGAGTAATACACGGAGTCATTCACAATGTAGTACCTACAGTGAGTGAGATAGATACAGCCTTAGCACTTACTGTTCACAATGAACAGACTGCACTAAACTTTACTACAGAGCAAGTAGAGGCTATCGTTGCGGCGTATAACCAAGCTAACCCATTAACACAGCGTACTGTTGAAGAGTTAAATTTGATTATTTCAGGGTACACGGACGGGGCTAATGTAGTACCTACAGTATCCGAGATAGTTACTGCTCTCAACCTAGCGACTATAGTACAACAAGAAGGATTGACCGCTGGAGATGTAAACACTCTTATAGAGGAGTATCTAACTCAAAACCCGTTTACAGTGAATGTAGAAGATGTAAACAACATCATTGATGCCTACCGTGTATCACATAAAGGACTACCTACTGTAGCAGAGATTGACACAGCACTAGACTTGACAAATAGGCTAGTAACACCTAAGCCTATATTTAACATCACCACTCCTATGATAAAGGATTTAGATGATGTAACAGAGGCTATCCTTAATAAGATTACAGCCTTAAATATAGCACTACCTAACCCTCCTGCTCGTGACATTAGGTATGTACTAAACAAGACTATACCAAGGTATGCTAAGACTTGGACATCCGCTACCAATAAGGACTTAGCTGTAGCAAACTCTAAGCATATTCAACTAGTAGAAGATATAACTAGAATGTATGTGCAGGAAGGAGCAAACCTAGTAGCCTATTCACTAGAAGGGGCTGTAATAGAGACATTAGCTATTGACAGTGATGTGTTTGCTGTGACTATAGATGCTAAACGCATCTTTTCGTTAAAGAATGGGACTGTTAAGATATACGACAGAAACTCGGATGGAGCTTATGTAGAGATACAAACTATCAATGACTCTCAATATACTAAGATGAGTTCAACCTTAGTAGGAGACTATGTACTATTGGAGACTGGTACTACAACGAGCATATTCAGATTAGATACCAAGGTTGGAGAGTTTAAGTTAGTGGTATCAAACACCGTAATAGAAGGAGACACATCGTATGTAGGGGTTGACGGTTTAGTTAGACTAGCCATAACCGACAGCAGTATAACTAAGAACCTTTTTGATACAGAGACTGGGTGGGGTGCAGAAGAGGCTATTACTACTAAGACCAAGGTAGCAGATGTGCTAAGTGACTACACCTTACCAACAGGAGCTGTGTACTTGTATCTATCACTAGATAGGAGTAGGATATTTGTAGGGTACGCTGATAAAACAGTTATTTTATACAAAGAGACCCCTACAATATACGCAGTAGAACAAGAGATATCAGATGTGTCCTTAGAAGGACTTACTACAAGCTTTGACCTAAGTAGACTATACTTTAGAACACCAACTAAGATAGCCGCACACGAAGCTAGTGAATACATATAAGGAGATATATAGATGTTAAGCAAAGAAGATAAGTTAGAAATGTTAGCCCTGCTTGGTCAAGCAATAAACCAAAAGGGTGGACTAGTAGTACAAGGTACGATGATAGGCGAAGGTGGTCAACTAGTGGTAAACCAACCTGTAGAAGTAGTAGATAAGCTATCACAAGCCGATGTTATCTCAGCCGTACTAGCAGAGATACGAACAGTCAATGGAGGATTACCTTTATCCTATGATAATACTGTTGAGTATAGGTATATATACAACGCTACTATGCCTACAGCGTTTGGTATATGGAACCCAGCAGATGTAAACAACAAGGTATCTTTTACTAATAGACTTATGAGTATTAAGTATTTATCATCAAACAATACCCTCTACATTATGTATGAGGAAGATAGAGGCAAGATATACAGCTATGATGCAGACTCTTGGCAACAAACAGGGGTATTTGATACCGCAGTACCAACAGCAGATGACTTCGATATAACAATAGATGCAAATAGACTTATAGTGCACAAGAAAATAAACACCTATCATAGAGAGGTTAGCGTATTCAATAAGCAATTTGGTACTTATATCCTAAACCAAACCTTTACTTTGTACTATGATAACTATTGGTACATAGGTGAGTATGGGCGTAGGACGGTAAAACTAACTCCTAATGGGGACGCTATCTTAGCCTTTGCAAGATACACTAGTAATGAGCACCCTAGCCTAGCTACCTACAGCTTAAAGTTTGGTAAGTATGTAAGGACAGCATTTGTAGAGTCAGGTCAGTGGAGTTATGCCTATTACAGTAACTCTATGCATATATCTCCTGACGGTAAGTACTGCTATGTAACATACCGACACAGTACAGGTGATGTTCAAGTTAAAAGGTACACTAGGGATGTGAATGGCAACTATAGGAGTCCAGTATCACTACAAGTTCCTATAGGAAGTTCAAGCAATGTAACAGATATGTATGTATCACTTGATGAGAGACGAATAGCTGTTAACAATAATGGAAATGTTAGGTTATTTAAAGAACTTAACTCTATAGTAGAACAAACAGACCCGTTCTCTGATGGTAGTATGCTTAGTAAGTATATGTTTCTTGACAGCTTAGTCAACAAGGTAGGTAGTGCTTTAACCTTAGTGCCTATGCTAATGCCTAATGCAGGAGTATCTTATACCCAAGACGCTGATATAGGTAAAGGCATAGTATTCAATAGTGATACACTACTACGAATGGAAAATACATCTGCGTTAGAGATACAAAATATGACTTGGGCTTTCAACATAAAGATAGCTACTCCATCTGCTGTAGACAACAACATACTTGCATACCAAGGGGCTGACTACGAGGCTAAGGCAAGAGGTATAAAGATTATAGAGAAGGCAGGTAAGATTTCTGTGTACCACGGTAGTGGAGACGCTACTTGGGAAGTAGTAGCAGATGCCACAAACATAGCAGACAACGAGTACCATTCAGTCATAGTCACGATAGCAAATGGTGGTACAATTAAAATTTACATAGATGGGCTACTAACAAAAGAACAGGCAGTAACACCTCCTACTATTAGTTACCTTAATTCCTCATTACAAGTGTATATAGGAGGTAGAGAAGAGAACTCTAATAAGCCTAGAGAACTGGGTAAGTACACACTTAACCTACTGAACTTTTTCAAGGTAGCTCTAACAGCAGAACAAGTCAAGAATGTGCAGACACAGAGACTTAGACAGCCTCTTAGATATGAACTAGAGCAGACTATATATGCGCCTCAAGGTAGTAACACATCCTGGTTTGGGTACGGGTTTACATTCAATGACTCTATGGAGAAACTGTGGATTAATGGGTACGAAGAGAGAGCAGCCTGGTTGTATGAGGCTAGAAAGCAGGTACTCCTACTAGATAACCTCTTAACTCCTGATGGGTGGACACTAGATGCTAACACTAGTATTGCTGGTGAGAAGATGGTGATAGACCACACAACCAACGATACACAAGCCACTCATACTATAAACCAACTAGATATATCTAGCTACAATGTAACTATAGAGTATCCTAAAGATACTAGTGGAGTCGCTAACCATAAGGTAATAATGACGCTAGGAGACCAAACTAAAGATATGGTGCTTAATGATACAGGTAGTACAACAGTAACAGTTACTATAGGGGACATAGCAAATGCAATCCTTAAGATAGCTACTGATAACACTTGTAATGCTCAATCATACGACATACTTAAGATAACAGTTGCTAGGTCTTAAACAAAACTTACTAGAGGAGGTAACAGATGCCTAATGCAATGGTAGTACCTGATGAGTCTAAAGTATCTAAAGAAGGATTACTACTAGGTAATGTAACTCTTACGGTACTAGACTGTGAAGGTAACGAGGTAGAGGTACACGGACTAACAGCTAACGACTTACACTTAGTCAAGGCAAACGGAACGTCTATAACATTAGTACAAGCTATTACAGAGGCAGGAGGAGGTAGTGTAGATTTATCTACATCAACTGTGACCACAGAGGGTGGTACTGTACTGACAATAAAACAGATAGCTGACTCTATAGAGTCGGTTCCAACGTATACAGTAGCAGACGCTACAGCACAATATAACACACAAGGATAATAAATGGCAGATTTTAATTTAAAACCAGCGTTCGACAATGTACTACTAGTAGCTATGCAAGCTGCTAAGATAGAGGACAACAAAATAAAGGCTATGATAGCTGGGATGGGTAACAAGATAGACACAGTAGCTACGTGGGCTGAAGTAACAGCTACTACGTTAGACACAGATGGTTCAGCAGTAAGTGTCAATGATACTATCGTACTAGCTACAGCAGATGCGGACGGTGTACACCCCGCAGGTCTATACTCACGTAAAGCTGATAACTCGGGTTGGAATGATATCCCTGATATGAACTACGACGACTTAGACATAGGCGCTATTAAGTCATCTATCTTAGCTACACAGGGAGAGTTTGACTCTAAAGCAGTAGATAAAGCACCTACAGTAGCACAAGTATTTGCTCAGTTTCTTGTCAACGATGGAGTTAATGAGACTAAGTTTCACCCTAGACAAGGTGATGCTACTCTAACTATAGTAGCTAAGGCAGGTGCAGAGGGTACTGATGAAGTAGTAACCGCTAATCAGCTTGCTACAACACCATACACAACAGCAGAGGCTTCGGCTCTATATAACTCATAGGAGGTAGACGATGTTATGGATACGAGATTGGATTACGAATAGCATCGTACTTCCACTTATACGACAGGTTAGAAATAGAATACGAAATATCAAAATCATAAACAATGCAGATGGTACATCTACCTTCACGGATAGTGAGGGAATAAATGTTACTACAGGTAGAACTGGTGATGAAATAGCGGAACTAGTGCGTAGTAAAAACAAGGCTCAACAACTTTTCGATGAACTAGTTATAGACTTAACAAATTACGATGTAGAGACTATGTATCCAGTATATTGGGTATTCGGTAATCCTAGTGCAGAAGTTATAGCATATAGAACGTATGGTCAGGACGGAGCATTAGCTGTAGATGCAAACGGCAACAGAGTTAATCAGAGCGAAAGGTTCTCTGATGGATATAGTACTAAGTATCACGTCGCAGGGCTTACTCTTAGAATGTTAGGTGGTGACCATCCTTGGAGTGGTAATAGACCTCATGGGATGAAAGTAGTATATAATAGTTGGAGTTATATGCCTACAGCACAACTATTTAATACTCACAGGCTTAAGTGCTATTTTCAAGAGAAAGGAGATACTGTGTTTGACCAAGATACTACTGTTAGACCACCAGATAATAGTAGTAACGTAGCTGGTAGTAGCGGAGGAGGCGGAACTCCAACTAAGAGCGGTATGTACTTAAGAGGAGGGTTGCACTATAAGCTGTACTATAGAAACTTACTATACGGACCTCCTGTACTTGTTACTGAGCCTATCCGTATATATGATAACGCTCCTTATAATAGAAGTGAGTGGCTAGCACCTTTTGCATACGACACAGCAAACAACAACATTCCAAATGTAGAGGACATAGGAGGTCTAGGATGATAGAAGAATTCAATCACCCACCAGAAAACGACGCAGAGAATATAGCCAGAGAAGAGGCTGCTCTAAACAGTATAGCAAAAACCAAAGCTATCGAAGAGATAGTAGTCAAAATACATAACGTACCTTACGCAGGAGACGATGTATCTCAGAACCGTATGGGCAATACACTAGCTATAGCTAACTGGAAGTACAACGAGGCAGTAGGTCTTACACTT
>Ga0256844_10000377_pt1 | contig 17084 bp, 18 predicted proteins | sample MusselsmetaG_FD_189100 | JGI IMG/M metagenome (GOLD analysis project Ga0256844, IMG submission 189100) | Mussel associated microbial communities from hydrothermal vent at the East Pacific Rise, Pacific Ocean - Mussels | ecosystem: Host-associated > Mollusca > Shell > Unclassified ... | reverse complement strand
CGGATAATTATATTACCAAAGTAATCTCCTTAATTAAAGAACGTGCAACGTTTGTTTCTGATTTTTGGGATTTGTCTAGTTTCTTTTTTATTACACCAACCGAATTTGATGCTAAAGCCAGCAAAAAAGCTTGGAAAGAAGGTGCTTCTATTTTAATGGCTGAATTAATCGCAGTTTTAACCGAAATAGAAAATTTCTCTACAGAAAATACAGAAACTATTATAAAAGAATGGATAACTTCCAAAGAAATTGGTTTTGGAAAAGTGATGCAACCATTACGTTTATCTTTAGTAGGAGCTATGAAAGGACCTCATATTTTTGATATTATGAGTATGATTGGTAAAGAAGAAACTATTAATAGAATTACCTTTGCAATTAAACACTTTAACACGTAGTTAATAACTATAATCACTAAAATAATAGGTAACTGTTAATGCTACAAAACTATCCTTACCAGAAGGAACAATATATTCATGCCTAATAGGTATATTTTTATATGGCTTTGATAAGTTTTTATTATAGCTTATTTCTAATTTAAAATACTCATTTTGAATATTTGTTCCAATTGAATAGTAGGTATTTAATTGCAACTCATCTCCATCAGTTCTTAGATCTAAATCAAAAACATTTAAAGATATTGGATCCAATAAGTATTGGTCTTTAGATTCATCTAAAATCTCAAATTCATGAAAAAAACTTATAGCAGTTCCAATATTAACACCCAATTTATAATCATCTTTTAGTAAATATATATAATCAAAAACTAAAGGGATATTAAGAGTAGAAACTTTAAATTTTAAATCTTCGGGTTCAGATAACTCATTTTCTCTACCTATTAATGTAGTATAGTGTTGGAAATAATTTATTCCCATAGTAAACTCAAAATGATCGCTTATATATGCAGTACTATTTATCCCTACATTAAAACCAATACCGGGTTTAGAAGAAATAAAATTGGTTTTTGGATTAAAAATAGAAGTTCCAATTGTAACACCAAGCTTACTATCAAATAAACCACCAGAGCTAAAATATTGTGAAAAACTAAATAATGGTAATAAAATAAGAATAAATAAAAATTGCTTTTTCATAAAGTTTAAAATTTCATCAAAAATAATATAAAAATGGATTACTTTTGAAAAAAAATTTAAAATATGAGAAGTCTTTTTGTTTTAATCGTTTTAATATTCACTTTAAGTAGCTGTAGTGATAATATTGTATACTTTAAACCACTAATGTATACAGATGAACCTCAGGATATTTACGCTAATTCTGCTAAACTTGGAGGAGAAGTATTATCAGAAGGAGGAACTGACATTTCAGAATACGGAATTGTTTACGGTGTAAATTATCCTCCAACAATTAACGATAATAAAGTAGTTGTGGGAAGTAGAGTAGCTCGTTTTTCAGATGTTTTCAACAACTTTTTACCGGGAACAACATATTATTATACTGCTTTTGGAACTAACGCTGAAGGAACAGGTTATGGGGAAGTTTATGAATTTACAACAATGGTTGAAGCCCCATGTAATCCACAAGAAAACTATATTGATGTAACTACAAATTATGTATCACCACAAGATGGTCCATTTACTGAAATATCTATAGTTAACGAATATAATCAATTTGGTAGTGATTTTATAATTCGTGCTAAAAAAGGATATTGGTCACAACCAGAAATATTAGATGTTCATTTTCAAGGAAATCCTGAAGATTTATATTCTGGTGTTTATTTTACTACTCCTTTTGATTTAGACAGTTCTTATGCTAATGAGAATAGCGTAAAAGTTACATACAAACATCATAATAAACTATTTATATCAGAAGATGACATTCCTGTTTATGTTGAAAAAAACGGAAGTTATATAACTATAACTTTATGTAATGTTGACTTTAATGGAACAATAAACTCATCTGAAATAAATGTAAATGTTAATACTAAATTTACTGTTAATTAAATTGAAGCTTTTTAAATAAATCCCAAATTACTATACCTGTAGTTACCGAAATATTTAAAGAGTGTTTTGTTCCATATTGAGGAATTTCTATAACATAATCAGTTTGTGAAACTACATCTTGTTGAACACCTTTTACTTCATTCCCCATAATAATAGCATATTTAGTATCTTTTTCAATAGTAAAATTTTGAAGCATAATACTTTTATCTGCTTGTTCAATCGCAATTGTTTTAATATTGTTTTTTTGTAGTCTTTTTACTAAAGCTAATGTGTCTTCAACATATTCCCAATCTACAGACTCTGTTGCTCCTAAAGCTGTTTTATGAATATCTTTATGTGGAGGTTTTGCTGTAATTCCACATAAATAAATTTTTTCAATAATAAACGCATCACTTGTTCTAAAAACCGAACCTATATTATTTAAACTACGTATATTATCTAATATTATAATTAAAGGAGTTTTATCCGCTTTTTTGAATGAATTAACATCTTTTCTAAGTAATTCGCTGTTTTTTAATTTTTTCATTTGTGTAAAAATTGATTGCAAAAATAGTTATTTAAATTTTTCATTCATTTAATCTTTTTGTAATTAATATATTTAAAGTACTTTTGTTATTTATAATTATTCTTAATAAGAAACTAAATGAGTAAAATTGTTGATAAGTTAGGTCCAAAAATAATAGAAAAAATAAAAACTATTTATGACCCTGAAATACCTGTAGATATATATGAACTAGGATTAATTTACGATATTATGGTAAATGAAAATAATGATGTTAAAGTTATAATGACTCTAACCTCTCCAAATTGTCCAGTTGCAGAGACATTACCTATTGAAGTAGAAGAAAAAATAAAAACTATTGAACAAATAAATAATGCCGAAGTAGAAATAACATTTGATCCTCCATGGCATCAAGGACTAATGACTGAAGAAGCAAAATTAGAATTAGGCTTTTTATAATATAATTTCAATGTAAAATTCTACTTGAGTTTATAATAAAAACCCTATTTTTGTATATCATGGAAATAATTAATAAAATTAAAAGGAGTAAACTTGTAAGTGTTGATTTAGAAGATTTTTACCCTATAGGAGAAAGAATCTCATTTGATATAAAAGATTGGCTTTTTGAAGAATCTATTTTAAAAGAAAAAGATTTTAGAAATTATGTTAAAAACCATGATTGGAGTAAATATAAAGATGCATTTGTTGCATTACATTGTAGTGTAGACGCAATAATTCCTTCATGGGCTTATATACTTATTTCAGTAAATTTATCAAAATTTACAAATAGAATTGTAGTTGGTGATTTTAAAACAATTGAAACAGTATTATTCAATGAAATAATTTCAAATTTAGATTTAGAATTATATAGGAATAAACATGTATTGATAAAAGGTTGTTCTGAAAAACCAATTCCCGAAACGGCTTACGTACAACTTGCTGAACGTTTAGTCCATATAGCAACGAGTGTTATGTACGGAGAAGCATGTTCAAGTGTTCCTCTTTATAAAAACAAAAAGCCTTAATTTATGACTAAAAAGAAGAATTACACTAAGCTAATTACTGTTTTATCGGTAATTATACCTTTAGCTATTGCTTCTTTATTTAGGATCAAATTAGATGTTAAATTACCTGTTTTTTTACCTCCAATTTATGCTTCAATTAATGCTTTAACTGCTATTCTACTAATATCTGCAATAGTGGCAATTAAAAATAAAAAACGTATTTTACATGAACGATTAATAAAAACTTCAATGTTTTTAACCTTGATTTTTTTAGTAATGTATATTTTATATCACGCCACATCACATGATACTCATTTTGGAGGTGAAGGTTTTATTAAATATTTGTATTTCTTTATACTTATTTCGCATATAATTTTATCAGTAGCTGTTATTCCATTTGTATTATTTACTTTTGTTAGAGCAATAAATAACGAATTTATAAAACATAAAAAGTTAGGGAAAATAGCTTTTGGCTTATGGCTTTATGTTGCCGTTACAGGTGTAATTGTTTATTTAATGATTAGTCCTTATTATGCGAATTAATCTAGTTTTACTTCTTATTTTTATTTCCAATTTTACATATTCTCAATGTGCAATGTGTAAAGCTGTTGTTGAAAATGGTGATAGTGATATGGCTGAAGGAATTAACTCAGGAATTATCTATTTAATGATTTTTCCGTACTTATTTTTAGGTATAGGAATCTATTTTTTAATTAAAAAATTTAAAAAGAAGGAAAAATTGTAACATTACACTTTATTAATCGTCATATTAATACAAATTTTACATTATGATTAGAATAATAATTACTATTACTATTACATTATTAACATTTGTTTCTGTTTTTTCTCAAAAAAAATGGTCTTTACAAGAATGTGTAGATTATGCATTAGAAAATAATATAACTCTAAAAAGAGCTAAATTAAACACTAATTATTCTAAAGAAGATGTTACAATTGCTAAAGCAAGGTTGCTACCAAATGTTTCTGCTTCTGCAAGTCAAGATTTTGGAATAAGATCTAATTATGACAGAATTAATCCATCAAATAATTTTGGTGTTTCTGCTGGAATTGATATTTATAATGGAGGAAGAAATAAATTATTAGTAAATCAAGCAAATAATGCTATTGAAACTAGCAAACTAAATTTAGAAGTAATTCAAAGTAATATTTCTTTACAAATTGCAAATGATTATTTAAACGCATTATTTAATAAAGAAAATATCAAATTAGCAAAAGAGCAAATTGCAATTACTAAAATTCAATTAAACAAAATGCAAGAACTAATAGATGCTGGCGTAAAACCTAGAGCTGATTTATTAGATATTCAAGCTACTTTAGCAACAAATCAAGAGCAGTTAACAAAAGCTGAAAATTCTCTAGATTTATCTCTATTAAATTTAGCTCAACTTATTCAGGTTCCTTCTAATAATTTTGATATTCAAAATGTAAATATAAATCTTGATAAAGCTATTTTATTATACTTAAACTCTGATGGTATATATAATAATGCTATAAATTCTAGACCAGAAATCAAAAAAGCACAATTAGATATTGATAATGCTGATTTAGGAATTAAAATTGCAGAAACAAACTTAAAACCATCAGTTAGTATGAATTATGATCTAAATACCAGATATGTATACAATAATAGTGGTGATGGAAAATTTAATAGAATTACAGATCAATATAATGACAATCATGGTCATAATTTTGGTATTTCTGCTCGTTATACAATATTTGATGGAAAATCACGTAAAGCATCTATTACTAAAGCAAAAATTAATAAAGAAATTATTGAACAAGGTTTACTTGATGAAAAATTAAAACTAAAAGAAACAATTGAACGTGCATATCTTGACGCAAAGGCTTCTTTAAAACAATATGAATCGTCATTAAGTTCTTTAAAAGCACAAGAAGAATCTTTTAATATTGCACAAGAACGTTACAAATTAGGAGCAATGAACTCATTTGATTTTGATTTAGTTAAAAGTAGATTATTCAATTCTAAAATTGCTGTAATCAATGCTAAATATAACTTTGTTTTTAAATCTAAAGTATTAGATTATTATAATGGAATTCCTATAATAATAGAGTAAAAAACTATATAAAATAAAGAAAGGAGCATCATAATTGATGCTCCTTTCTTTATTAATTTATATCATTTGCTTTTAAAAATTTTAAAATATCTACACATCAGCAATCTTACTTTTATTAAATCTAAGTTGCACTCTAAACAAGATATAATACATAACTGGTACAATAACTAAGGTTAAGAAAGTAGCAAAAGTTAATCCATAAATTACAGTTTTTGCTAAAGGACCCCAAAACATTACGTTTTCTCCACCTATATAAAAGTGTGCATCATAACTTTGGAACCATGTAATAAAATTGATATTAATCCCATAGGCTAAAGGAATTAATCCTAAAATAGTGGTGATTGCTGTTAGTAAAACAGGTCGTAACCTTGTTTTTCCTGCCTGCACAATACTATCAAAAATTAAAGGTTTTGGTAATAATTCTCCTTTTTTTATGTTGAGTTCTGCTTTTTTTCTATCGATAATTAGGTTTACATAATCTATCAATACAATAGCATTATTTACCACAATTCCTGCGAGGGAAATAATCCCAAGCATCGTCATTAAAATAACAAAATCAATTTTAAATATAATTAAACCAAGTAACACGCCAATTAAACTCAACACCACAGATAATGAAATAATCACAGGCGTAACAGCCGAATTAAATTGTGCAACTAAAATTAAGAAAATTAAAATCACAGCAATAAGTAAGGCTTTAGATAAAAATGCCATTTGTTTAGCTTGTTCTTCTTGCTCACCTGTAAATTCAAAACTATATCCTTTTGGTAATTTATAGCTTTTTAGAATTTGTTTAGTGTTTTCTACTACTTGTGTAGCATTATAACCTTCCAAAATATTAGTGTAAACACTAATTACCCTGTTTAAATCAATTCGTTTAACAGCAGAAAAAGTTGATTTGTTAACTGTTGTTGCAATAGCACTAATTGGAACAGATTTTATTCTACCAGACATTTGATCTCTAAAAATTACTTTCTGGTTAATTAAAGCTTCTTTGTTATAACGGAATTTATCTTGTAAACGGATATTTATGGGGTAATTATCTTCACCATCTTTGTAAGTAGAAATTTCTTTTCCATAGAGTGATGTTCTTAATAAATCGGCTACTTGACCTGTAGAAACACTTAACCTATTGGCTTTTTGACGATCAATATTTACAATCATCTCAGGTTTTCCAAGCTCAACATCGAGTTTTAATTCTTCAATACCACTAATATTTTTAGCTTTCAAGAATTCTTTCATATCAGCTGCTACCTTGATAAGTTGATCGTAATCATCACCTGTAATTTCAATATTCAAAGGCGGTCCTGCTGGTGGTCCATTTTTCTTTTTATCCACAGTAATATTTACGCCAGAATAGCCTTGAAATAGGTCTCTTAAATCCGTTAGTACTTTGGCTGTTTTTTTACCTCGTCTATCTACAAATTCGGTAAAATCTAAAGTAATACGAGATTTGTTTGGTGTTATACCTTGATTTCCTTGCATTGGATCACCTGCACCTTCCCCAATTTGTGCAATAACAGACTTAACTAAGTAATTCTCTCCAGTATTTTTATCTTCGTATTGTTTAATATAATCAATGATTTTTTTCTCTAAATCTAAAGTTAGTGCATTGGTTTTTTCAATAGCTGTTCCAATTGGATATTCTGTATAAATATAGACTTGTTCTGGATCACTTTCTGGGAAAAATAAGATATTTGGTGGATATAATTTCATCAGAAATATCGAAAAGAATAGTAGTGCAAAAGTGGAGAAAAACATTACATATACATTTTTTCCTCTTAAAGAAAAACTCAATACTTTTTCGTATAATTTTTCTAAATTAGGTAATAATGTGTTTTGAAACCAATTAATTACAGGATTAATGGCTACTTTATACAACACATTAAAAATAGCATAAAGCAATAAAATATTTCCTAAAGCAATAATTCCTTTTTTATGGATGTTAAATCCTAAAGCCAATAATGACAACCCAATAACTGCTGTTATTACACTACGAATAATCACCTTTTTAAAACCAACTTTTTTCTCTTCTACCTTCATATACATTTCTGTTAATACAGGATTTATAACCATGGCTACAAAAAGTGAAGATGATAAAACCATGATTAAGGTAATAGGAAAATATTTCATAAACTGCCCCATAATTCCAGGCCAAAACCCTAAAGGAATAAAAGCGGCTAATGTTGTTGCTGTTGAAGCGATAATTGGCCAAGCAACTTCACCAACTCCATATTTTGCAGCATCATAATTAGAATAACCTTCATCGATATATCTATATACATTTTCAACCACAACAATACCATTATCTACCAACATTCCGAGTGCCAATACCAAAGCAAAAAGCACCATCATATTTAAGGTAATACCTAAAGCATTTAGTAAAATAAACGATAAAAGCATGGACAGTGGAATAGCAATTCCAACAAATGAAGCGTTTCGTAATCCTAAGAAAAACATCAAAACTAAAACCACTAAAATAACTCCAAAAATGATGTTGTTTTCCAAATCAGTTACTTGAGCGATGGTTTTATCAGTCATATCATTAGTACGAGAAATAATTAACTTTTCAGGAAAAACTGTTTTCTTTGCATTTGCAATAATTTTATCAATTTTTCCAGAAACAATGATTAAGTTTTCACCAGAGCGTTTTTTAATATCAAGCATTACCACAGGTCTTGTAAACTCACGAGCATAACTTGTTTTTTCTTGTTCTTTAAAGCTAACTTTAGCAATATCACGTAAATAAACTACTTTTTGATGTTGTTTTTTTACGATAATGTCTTCGATTTTTTGTGGGTTTTTATATTCACCAACAACACGAACAGAACGAATAATTCCATCTTGTTTAATATCACCACTTGAGATAGTCATGTTTTCATTACGAATAGCACCTGCAATATCTCTAAAGTTTAGATTGACAGCTTCCATTTTGTTTAAATCTACCGCAATTTCTACTTCTTTATCTTGAACGCCTCTAATATCTACGCCAGAAATTTCAGGTAAATTTTCAATTTCATCTTCTAAATATTCACCATATTTCTTTAATTGATCCATAGAGAATTCTCCTGATAGATTGATATTAAAAATTGGCATTTTTTCGGATAAATCTAATTTTATCACACTTGGATCTGCTGGCAAGTCATGTGGAAAATCTTTATCAGCCTTAGCAACATCAACTTTATCTTTAACCAATTGTAATGCTTCTTCTGGCGTAACATCGGTTGTGAATTTTACATCAATAGAAGAAAAACCTTGTTTAGAAGTTGATATCACTTTATCAATACCACTAATCTGATTAATTTCTTTTTCTAAAGGTCTAGTGACCAGTTTTTCCATATCCAATGAAGAATTTCCTGGATAAATAGTGGTTACAAAAATTTCTGGCATCACTACCTCTGGAAACGCCTCGTTTGGCATGGAATTATACGAATTTATCCCTGCTAAAAATATAATTGCAGTAATTACCAGTACGGTAGCTTTGTTATTTATTGCCCAGTTGGATAAGGCATTTTCTTTATGAAGCATAGTTTATAGTTTATGCGTTGATACGTTTATTTTTATAATAGTTTTAATTAACATTATTTACTGAATACTTATTTCTTGTCCTGTACTTACATTACGTGATCCTTCGTTAATTAAAACGTCTTCTAAAGTTAAACCTTCTCTAATAAAAGATTTATTTTCATAACTGCTTGCTACAGTAACCAGTTTTTTAGTTACAGTTTTTTTATTTTCTTTATCAGTTATTGTAAACACGAAATTTTTTCCATTTTCATCAATTTGTACTAATCGTGAAGGAATTACAATGGCATCTTTTTTATCAAAATCTTTAATTTTTATATCGGCTAATAAGTTAGGTTTGATACTTCCTTTTTTATTTGGAACATTAATTCTAACTTTAAAAGTTCTATTATCTGGACTTATTGTATTTCCAACTTGTGAAATTTTAGTGGTTAATTCTTCGCCAATGGCATCAAGAGATATTATTGCTTTGCTTCCTTTTTTAATAGATTTTAAATAATTTTCAGCAACATCACTTTCTATATACATTTTAGATAAATTTACTATTTGTGCAAGTGGTGTTTGAGGTGAAGCTAAATCACCTTTTACAGCAATTAAATCATCTACAATCCCACTAAAAGGAGCCGTTACACGATAATTTTTTAATTGAGAATTTAATGTGTGAATTTTCTTTTCTAAAGCTTCCTTTTGTGTTTTTGTTTGTAGAAATTGTATTTCAGAACCAATTTTTTGATCCCAAAGTCGTTTTTGACGTTCATAAGTAGTTTGTGCTAAAGACAACTGATTTTTAACTTCGTTAATTGAATTTAACAAAACAATATTATCCAATTGGAACATTTTTTGTCCAGCATAAACATGTTGTCCTTCTTTTACAAAAACATTAGTTATAATTCCACTTGCTAAAGGTCTAATCAAAATGTTTTTATCGGTTTTGGTGTTTCCTTGAATACTAATATAATGTTCAAAATTACTTGGTTTTATATTGTAAATAGTTACCGATGCTAATTTCTTAGTAGTATCTAATTTAGCTAATTTTGTTTCTAAAGCAACAATAATTTGCGAAATACTATCTTTAGCTTTTTCTTGTTTTTTCTTTGCAAATTTAATTCCTTCAATAGAATTTGGTAATGGTGCTTTTTCTTCTTTTTTACACGAAAAAAGTACTGTAAAAGCAATTAATGTGATGATTATTTTTTTCATTGGTTTAAGATTTAAGCCCTTCATAACCTTCCCAAAGGGAAGGAACTTTAAGCCTGTATTTTTTTATTATTTATAATCCTTAAGTTTGTATTGTTGCTCTTCATCTTTGGTAACTTTATACCAATATTGTGTTCTTCCTATTAATGAAAAACCAATAAATCCTCTTACTTTTAATTTTGATGGATTTACTAATTCTAAATAACAACTATATGTTTTTCCATTTTCAGGATCGGTTATATTTCCATCTTCATACGTATCATCTCTTAATACCAAATCTCTTAATATTTCTAATCCTTGTAGTTTTTTATTATGATATTTACCTTCACATGAAGTACATTTTTCTATGTTGTTTTCATTTAAAATAACAAGTATTTTTCCGTAGTAAACATCATGATCTTTATAAATTTCCATAATGGAAGTCGTTATACCTCGTTTATCATCTATAGTTTTCCATTTTCCAACAATATCTTGTGAAAAGTTGTTTTGTATAACTAAAAGGAATAGTATAATTAGTATCTTTTTCATTTTTGATTACTGATTAAGCGCTGTTTCTAATTTTGCTTTAGTACTTATTATTTGTACAATTGCTTGTAAATAATTCTGTTGTGTACCATACAATTGATTTTGAGCTTGTGTTAAGTTAAAACTGGTACTTACACCTTCAAAAAATTTGATTTGTTCTTTCTTTTCAATACGTTTTGCTAAGGCTAAATTCTTTTTACTTGTGTTAAAGTTATCAATTGCATATTGATAATTTGCTTTAGCATTTTCTACTTCTAATTTTAATTTTTGAGCTTCTTGATATAAGTTATTATTTTCTTGTTTTAAAGCAATTTTTGCTTGTTGAACTCTGGAATTTCGTTTAAAACTACTAAAAATTGGCACGTTTAAACTAACACCAAATAACGATGAAGCGAACCAACGTTGATCTGAATTTGTAAAATTAAATGTATCATTATTAGCTTTTGTTCCATAGTTTAAAAAAGCAATTAGTTGCGGCATATATTTACTTTTTTCTAACTTTACAAAAAGCTCTTTGGCTTTTACACTATTTTTTGCCATCTGATAATCTATATGATTTTCTACATTAAAATCTGCATTCGATAAAGATAAATTTATGGTAGATAAACGTTCTAAATTATCGGTTAAAGATATTGGACTATCAATATCAATTCCCATAATAATTTTAAGCATATTTTTACCAACTACTAATAATCGTTTTGTTTTATTTAGCTGATTGTTTAAGTTTTCTCGAGTGATTTGTAGTTGTTCTACATCTTGTTCTTCGGCAAATCCGTTTTTATAAATTTCATTAGTATCATAAATGGTTTTATCTAATAATTTGAGGTTATTTTCAATAATTGAGACACCTTCTTTAGCTAATAATACATTTCCATAAGCATCAATTACTGCTTCTTTAATGGCTTGTTTAGTTTTTACCTTAGCTAATTCGGATATTTTTAAATACACTTTAGCAGACTGTAATCCAACTAAATACGAACCGTCAAATAACAATTGAGATAAGGTTGCACTTGCATTCATATTTTGTTTTGTACCAAAAGATATTTCTGCAAAAGCGTCATCAGGAGCCATTGGGTCAAAAATCTTTGCAGGAATTAACGAAACAGGTTGTTTAATGAAATTCTGATAATCTACACTGGCACTTATTTGTGGTAAACCCATTGTTGTAGTTTCCCATTTTTTGTGTTTAGCAGCATCGATTGCTAAATCGGCATTTTTAATTGCATTAGTATTCTGTAAAGCAAAATCTACAGCTTCTTGTAAAGTATAGTTGTCTTGTGCCTTTAATGTTATAAAGGCTAAAACAGCTAATAATATGATAAACTTATTTCTCATTTTTAATAATCTTTTCTAATGTTTTTAGTCCTTTTTCAGTAGCAATAGCTCTTATATGATAATCTAAATACTGTGTTTGAAGTTCTTGCATATTAGTTATTCCTTTTGGAAAAACTTCAATATCTTTAATCATGGTAATTCCACTAAAATATATACGAGTTATAAAATCAATGTCTAAATCTTTACGAAACAATTTAGCTTCAATTCCTTTATTAAGATTTTCTTTAACACATTCACTCATTACATCAAATTGTTTTTTTTGCAACTCATAAAAAAACTTGGGATAGTATTTTTTTAGTTGAAATAATGGAGATGATTGTTCACTTTTTAAGTGATTTAAAACAAAATCTTTTATTTCAAACAATTCGTCAATTGGATTGTTTCCAATGGCGCAAATTTGATCAATTCCGATACTAATAGAATTAAAAACATCTAACACACAAGCACGTACTAAATCATTTTTAGTTTTAAAATGTGCATAAATTGTCTTTTTAGAAATTGCCATTTTTTCAGCAATATCATCCATGGTAACGCTTTTAAAACCAAAGGTTAAAAACAAATCGTTAGCTTTATTTAATATCTTTTCTTTCATAATTAGAGTACAAATATACAACAAGGAAACTTAAAACACAAAAAAAGTTTCCAAAGTTTTTATGAGATTGATTTGTCTTTTATTTTTAACCCGCTTTATGCAATAGAACTTTGTAATGAAGGTTAAAAGACCAATAAAATATGAACTGTTACTGTTTTTAGCATAGTACCACTTTAGTTAAAACAGAATAGTTAGTGAAGCGGTATATTTTACAGGTATTTTAGACTGTAATAAATTTTCTATTGCATAAAGCGAGTTTAATCTTAAATTTTACAATAAAGCTGTATCTTTGTATAAAATATGAAACATTGAATTTAGCAGACTATAAATCGGAATTTTTAGACTTTTTAAATAAGAAAATCCAAATTAAAGAACCTAAAAATCTATATGAACCTATCCATTATATACTTGGGATTGGAGGAAAACGCTTACGGCCAATGTTAACTTTAGTAAGTGCTCATTTTTTTAAAGGAGATTATAAAAAAGCATTCCATGCTGCTTTAGCTATCGAAGTTTTTCATAATTTCACGTTGGTTCATGATGACATTATGGATGAAGCACCAATCAGAAGAGGAAAAACAACAGTTCATAAAAAATGGGACTTAAATCGCGGCATACTATCTGGTGATGCTATGATGCTGATGACCAATCAGCTAATGGAACATTATGAATCTAAAAAGTTTAAAGACTTGATGGTTTTATTCAATAAGACTGCTTTAGAAGTTTGCGAAGGTCAACAATATGATGTAGATTTTGAAACCCGTAATGATGTAAGTATTGATGAGTATAAAACAATGATTACATATAAAACAGCTGTTTTAGTTGCTTGTAGTTTAAAAATGGGTGCCATTATTGCTGACGTAGAAAAACAAGATGCGGAATTCATTTATAATTACGGATTAAATTTAGGAATTGCTTTTCAGTTGCAAGACGATTATTTAGATACTTTCGGAGATCCTGAAACTTTTGGAAAACAAATTGGAGGCGATATTTTAGAAAATAAAAAAACGTTTTTATATTTAAAATTACTTGAAGTTATAAATGATGATGATAAAAAATCTTTGTTAAAATGGTTTTCAACCGATGAAAAATCGGATAAAAAGATAAAAGAAGTTACAGTATTGTATACTAAATATAATATTCCAACAATAGTAAAATTAGAAATTGATAAATACACACAATTATCATATAAAAGCCTTCAAAACACCACTATGAATAATGAAGGAAAACAGTTTTTTACTCAATTGGGAGATGATTTATTACATAGAACAGTATAATTAAACACTTACAGCTTTGTGAACATTGTGCTTACTTTATAATCTTAGCAATTAAAAAATCCTATGAAATTACCACAAGTAAATAACAGTTCTGATTTATTAATTCAAATTACTGCTTTGTATGATGATTTAATTAATCAGTTAAATAAAGATTTTGAAATTATTGGGACAGCAATTAATTTTTCAGAAACTGAAAATTCACAAGATTTAATTGATTATTTACAAGAAGTAATTTCAACACTTTTAGAAAAACACTTTGATGTGTTTCTAAACTTATTGTATAGAATTGACATTAGTGAACATAAAATTAAATCCATTATTAATGAAATGTCAGCAGACACCGAACAGCAAATTGCGTTTGTAATACTAAAACGAGAATGGCAAAAGGTATGGTTTAAGAAGTTTTATACCTCTTAAAAATAAACTCTCACAAAAGGAGTTAAAGCCGAAGGATATAAACTTATATTCTCATCATACATTACATCATATCGTAAACCTACAGCAATATTTCTTCCGTAAGTATATCCAGCACCTAAAAATAATGCAGGAATATCTCTTGATAAACCATCGCGAGTTATATAAGTTTGTTCGTATTCTCCAGATAATTGCAATTCTTTAATTGGGTTATATAAAGTTAACACACTTCCTCCATAAGAATTATAAGCAGAAGATAAATTTTTGTATTTTGTATGCAAATAAGATACACTTACACCAGTACTAAATTTATCACTTATATTATAAATAGCACTTGGAGCTATTCCAAACACACTTGCATTGTTAGTGAAATTTAAGGTAATACCACCTCCAAATTGTACTTTTTCCCAAAATTCTGATTTCTTTTTTACTTCTTCTTGTGCATTAGCAGAAATAATAATTAAGGCAAATGCAATCATTAATAAGATATATTTTTTCATAGTGTTATTAGTTTTTATTAGGCTAATTTACAGAAAATTTATAAATTTTTAGATTTATTAATAATAATTTCGACTAAACACTAGGTAAAACATTTTTGTAAATAACTATTAAAATATGATAATAAAGGCAAATATTTAATTCAATCAGTTTTATAAATAAAATTCCAAACTCACTATTATTTTATAAAAATTAACAACTAGTATATTCTTTTTTGGATATATATTATATATTGTAAAATGCCTACAAACCTACAAAACATAGCATATCGTAGCTTAATTCAATCCTTAAAATATTTTATTAAATAATATTGCATTGAATAAAAATATGTATTACATTTGCCTTCCAATTAAAAAGGTCCCATAGCTCAGCTGGTTAGAGCACCTGACTCATAATCAGGGGGTCCATGGTTCGAGCCCATGTGGGACCACTTTAAAACCTTGTAAATATATTTTACAAGGTTTTTTTTATAAGTAAGTTATATATTAAACACTTTCCTGGTCAGTTTAATTTAAACTGATTTTTTTCATTTTATTAAATCACCTATTATAAATAAAACTATTACATAGGTTCTTAACTCGTATAACTTAACAGTTTCTTTTCTTAATGAAAGATAATTACTGATAATAAAAACATGCATATTCACTATTTATAAAACATCTATAATAATTTTAGAAGTTACAAACTTCTAAACAAATAATAAGTCTTAAACATGATTATTGTCACGCATTTTATAATGATAATATTCTACCTTTGATAATTAACTTTTTAACATACATACTATGCTTCCAGAAATAACAGAAAGGATTTTATCTCAAATACCAGATAGTATTAAACTAACTACAGATGATATAAAAATCCTACATGATAATAAACAATTTGTTCTAGATAGAGAAGATGTTATTTTTGAAAGGTTTTTTGATATTCTGCTAAATTTTGAACCAACAAAAAACGTTTTTAAAGAAGGAGAAGTTCCCATTGTAATGAACGTTTTTAAACGATGGTTAAAAATCACACTTTCTAGTGAGTTTAATGATGAATATTGGCAATGGCAAACTTTTGTTGGATTAGTACATATAAAAAGAGGAGTTACAAATAATGTTTTTATTTCTATGCTTAGTGTTGTTACAGAAATGTTAGTAGAAGAAGTAACTTCTAATGTTCCAAATGAAGCTGGTGTACCTATTTTAAAAGCTTGGTTAAAGCTAAGTAGAACTCTTGGGGCATTAATTTCAGAAAGTTATAGAATTTTTTATTTAAAAGCTGTAGAGGAAGTAACAAGTATTGATGAAAAGTTATTGAATAGAATTTCTATTCTAGCCATTGATAATTTGTTAAAAGACAACCAAAATTTTAGAATTTAATTTTTTTATAAAGACTTCTTAAATAAAAAAATTACATTTGCTATACTAAAATTAATTTTTTGAAAAAAGCAGGATTTATTATTTTTTTAGTTTTACTAATTGATCAGTTTAGTAAAATATATGTTAAAACTCATTTTGAAATGGGTGAGCATATAAGTATATTAGGATTAGACTGGGCAAGAATTCATTTTACAGAAAATAAAGGAGCAGCTTGGGGATTTCAATTAAATGATTTTTTAACTTTTTTAAGTGAAAATCAAGCTAAAATAATCCTTACGCTTTTTAGAATTTTTGCTATTAGTGGTATAGGGTATTGGTTATATTTATCTATAAAACAGAATGCATCTAAAATTTTAATAGTAGCAGTTTCAATGATTTTTGCTGGTGCAATAGGCAATATTATCGATTCTGTATTTTACGGAGCATTATTTGAAGAAAGTTCAATGTTAACACATAATATTGCTGGTTTTAGTCAATTAGGTCAAGGTTACAGCTCTTATTTTCATGGAAGAGTAGTTGATATGCTTTATTTTCCAATGTGGAGCGGAACACTACCTGAATGGTTACCAATTTGGGGAGGAAAATACTTTACCTTTTTTAATGCTATTTTTAATGTTGCAGATTTTGCAATAAGTTGTGGTGTAGGTTTACTTATATTATTTAATAAAAGAGCTTTTCCTAAAAATTAATAAATCACCCTTTTAATTTGTGCTTTGGCAAGTCTTTTAAAAAATAGTTATAAGACAAGGTCAATAGTAAAACAAATAAAGCTGTAGAAACTCCAATTATTACATTATAGA
>Ga0256844_10000376_pt1 | contig 17149 bp, 19 predicted proteins | sample MusselsmetaG_FD_189100 | JGI IMG/M metagenome (GOLD analysis project Ga0256844, IMG submission 189100) | Mussel associated microbial communities from hydrothermal vent at the East Pacific Rise, Pacific Ocean - Mussels | ecosystem: Host-associated > Mollusca > Shell > Unclassified ... | reverse complement strand
CAAAAGTTTCTCTAGCCTGTGTGGTGCTTCATAGAGCGTCGTATTATAGCCATTGTCCATCGCTTCATGCAAGCTGGTACTACGCTCTTTTCCTTTATGCGGTAAAAAACCAAAAAAGAGAAATCTACCCTCTGCAAAACCACTGGCTGCATATGCCGTCGTCACCGCTGAGGCACCGGGGAGCACATCATAGGCGATACCCTGCGCTTGGCAATGTGCTACCAACAGCTGCCCTGGATCAGAGATCACAGGCATACCCGCATCACTCACATAGACGACTTCCTCTTGCTCCAGGACTCCCGCTACTTCTACCAGCCTCTCCCCTCCATTATGCTCATTGAAAGAGAGAAATATTGCTTCAGGGTACACCATATCAAAACGCTCCTCCAGAAGACGCAAAAGCTTTTTGGTATGGCGGGTATCTTCACAGAGAAACAGGGTTGCTTTCTCGAAGCATCGCATCGCACGTATCGTAATGTCTTGGGGGTTTCCTATAGGAGTGGGAATAAAAGTAAGCATATTAAGTAGGGGCAGATTTTCTATCTGCCCATTAGATTAAGAGAGTTTGTACTTGCTCTTAAACTTCTCAACTCTACCTGCTGCATCTACAATCTTCTCAGAACCTGTGAAGAATGGGTGGCACTCATTACAGATATCGATAGATCTCTCTGCTACTGTAGACTTAGTCTCAAAGCTATTTCCGCAGGCACAAGTGACTTTGCACTCTACATATTCTGGGTGAATCTCTTTTCTCATTGTATTTCCTTAAAAGTTTGTTTTAACGCGAATCAATCATGATTCATGTCAGGACAGGTAACTAGCCTGTTCTAGCCATTTTAGCTCTTCCACTACCGCCGTAGGGGTCGTTGCAACGATCTGGTCGAGACAACAATTCAGGGTGGGATTATACCGAAATAAGTTTAAATGTATTTGATGTTTAAACGCAGCAGAGAAGTGAAGTACTATCTAGAGAAGTCTCGCTAACCATAATATGTTATTTGATATAATTATACCTAATAATACTAGTGGGAGCTAAGCGTATATGAAAAAATGAGTAGATATCTCTCTGTTTTACTTTTGGTTTTAACACTGCACCTTCAGGCGCTAACACTTGGGCAGCTTGATCAACAGTGTAAAAAAAAGTCTTCCAGATCTTGTTATGATCTTGCAACTCTCTATGATCAGAAAGGCAAAGTAACACAGGCTGCCACACTCTATAAACGCGCCTGTACACTCAATTATGCTTTAGGGTGTTACAAGCTAGGTGAGCTTTATCTTGTAGGCTCTGGGGTCAAACAAAGTGATGCAAGCTTCATCAGCTATATGCAAAAAGCCTGTAGACTTGGCTATCAGAAGAGCTGTTCCTTTAGCCAGAAAGCGAAACCTGCTATAAAAACGGCAAAAAAAAGAGCTGTTGTCTCCTCCAAAAAGTCACAGGGAATCATCATCAAAGGGGAGCATCATGGTATCATCAAAGTCTATGCCAGACTGATAGACAAGAAAAAACGTATTGTACAGATCGATGCTTCTATGGTCAATCACTTTATGCAGGCATCAGGATGGCTCTCCTTTTCCTTTCCAGATATTCTGACAGATCAAGCTACCTCACTCAAGACCAATGGTTTTGATCATATCAAGTCTTATCCTAAGGGCTACAGTATCTACAGTACCGCTCAAAAAAAAGCGATACAGAGTAGCTACCTTCTTATCGAGGCTGATGCTAAACGATGGAAGAAAAAGAAGCAAAAAACAGCCTATATCAAAATCAAAGTACCAGAGAATATCAACCATTTGACTCTATATATAAGAGGGATACTCAAGCACGGAGAGAAAGAAAGTGCTATCCCAACCAAAGGGTCAATCGGGCAACAAGGCTTTGCAAATTATAAGCTTATAATACCTATTGGCTTTGGCAAAAAAGCAGCCTACACTCAAAAAGCTGTTGCCGGTACAAAAATGCCATTAAGCACTAGCTCCATACCCACACCCATGCAGCCACAATCTATACTGAGCAGAAGAGACAAGCTAGTACTACTTGATCAACTACTAGATCTTAGCTATTACCATCGGGAGAGAAAAGGGTTTGAAAAACAGCTAAAGGAGACACTCTTCGGAAATGCCAAATACCTTACATGGATTAAATCCTATCATTGTAGCCCCAAAAGAGGGACTTACAAAAGCCGCTGTACTCTCAAAATAGCTGGACAGGCAGTCAAAGAAAATAGAAATATCAATTGGGAGTTTCATGTTGAATTTACCGCTAAAAAAGATGAAGAAGGACTCAAGATCACAGAGATGCACTCTCTGGATCTACTAGAGTAGGAGCTTGCTCGCCACTGCCGCCACGGCACTCTCACTACGGAGGATGAGTGGCGTATCCAGCCCGACGATTTGTTGCGGGTCAAACAGTGCGATCTCTGCATCAGTCAAGCCCCCTTCACACCCTATCACAATCGTTTCTATCTCATTCTCCTTACTCAGGTTCTGCTCAGAAAAATGGAGTAGATAGCTCTTGGGGTACTGCATTATAAATGCTTCTATGGAGTCTACAAAAGCCAGCTGCATCTGCTGGCTTCTCCCTGATTGCTGAGAGGAGTTGAGTAGGATCTTTTCTAAACGATCAAAATCCAATCTGAACTGCTTTTGGCTACGATCACAATAGATAAATGTGATATGTGATACACCACTTTCATTGAGCATAGGTAAACTCTTTTCGATACTTTTAGGATCAATCACGCACCAACCTATATGCAGCATATGTCTGGCAGCAATCTCCATGTGCTGTTGTATTTGGAGTGAGAGTAAAGCTGTTTTTTTATCCATAGCCTCGATAAGATAACGGTAGAGTATACCATCCTGTAGATTCCGTAGAGCGATCACCTCTCCTACTCTATGTCTGCGTACCTTGAAGAGATAACGATGGGCATCACCTGTCAGCTCTAGCTGCGGTGTAGAAGCACCAGGGTGATAGAGATACTGCATCAGTGTGCTTGTAGCGAGTAGAGAGAAACCAGTATAATGACTGTGATTTCACTCAGAACCACCATAGCAGAGAATCGGTTGGCATCCAATCCTTTGAGCCAAAGCTTTTTGCTCTTGATCGCTCTATAAGCATCTGCGAGCCCCAAAAACACTGATGCTGCAATCATCATAATCACAGACAACGTCAGTTCTCTACCGGTGAACATAGAGACGATCAATCCGGCAAAGATGTTCATAGACCAGAACATCCAAAATCCAAAATAACCAATACGTGTCCAGAAAACCATCTTCTCTATATTCTGCTTTAGCAGAAAAGGAAGTGCTAGGTTCAAAACCAGCACAAAGAGTAGGATCTCTACCATATAACGGTGATAGGAGATGATCTCATCTAGCATTAGACAATACCTGGAATATCTTTCTTCTTGAGATCACCATGATAAACAATATCTTTGGCATCAATGGTATCGTCATTAAGCATTGCGGGGACAAGCCCCTCTTCATTAAGCTTCTCTATCTCTTCACTGAGCATATCCTCTTGGTAGGTCTGCATCATATCTGCTGCGATCACTCTAGGCATGGATTGGATTTTGACCAGTTTTTCGATCTCTTCACCTACATCTTTGCCTTCAATCGTCACGATGATCTTGCCTTTCTCTTTGTCACCAAAATGGTAGTCACAAATCTCACTCTCTTTGAGTAATTCTGTCAGCTTATCATAATTCTCTCTATTTACCTGTACTACAATACTGGATATATTCATCTGTTATTCTCCTTCAACTTCTCATTTAGTTTTTTAATTCCCACACCATAACCGTATCATCATCACTGGCTGAAACAATAGTGTTTTCATCGATAAAAACAATGGCATTGAGTGTACTTTTTTGTCCTTTTAGCAGATACTGTTTGGAAAGGGTACTTGTTTTGTAAACAGCGATATTATTTTGTTCATCGATAGCAAATGCCACATGCTTGGCACTAGGACTCAACCCAGTCGCATAGATAAGAAAGCTTCCTTCTATAAATTCACCCTTCCCCGTAGCCAGATCATAGACAGCACCTCTACGGTCCTGACCTGCTCCTGAAACAATACCATTTTTAAATGCCACCTTATAGGTATTGTCCTTATTAATACCGCTAAGTTCTTTGATCGTTTTACCTGTCTTGGTATCAATCACTGTTATTACACCACTTTCACAGCCAAACGCTGCTTGTGTTCGATCATTATTCAGTGCAAAATCTGAAAATTTAGATTCTGTCAATTGTACCCGGTAGAGCTCTCTCTTTGCTTTAATGTCAAAAAGAGATGCTTCATTACTCAAGTATCCAAAAAGAATATGATCTTTATCAATAAAACGGATTTTAACAATGCTTCTTTTATCCTCGTGAGAAAGGAGTTTAGTCGTTATATTATTTTCTCGTACCCAAATATTGGCATATCCCCCTATCCCGCTATCGGTCAACATGATAAATCTGCCACCCATAGTATCAAGGCTTGAGACTCTCGTATGGATTGCATCTCCCATGAAATCTTTAATATCGGGGAATTGTACCTCTGCACCAAACTGTTTGGCCTGTATATTATAGCGTTGCATTTTACCTGTATCTGTCCCTATATAGAGCCACTCACCATCCAATACAATATCTTTGGCAGACCCATCAACCACGATCTGATGAACTGGCTTCAGTGTTACTGTAGCTTGCAACCAAACGGAAAGGATAAGACCTAATAAAAGGATATGTTTCATGACACAATCTCCTCAAGCATAGTAAAGAGTAGCTTGGAAATCTCCTCATCATTCAGGTCAGAATATACACCAAATAGATCCTCTTCAGATACAGAAAAATGCCTAAAGCCTTCATAACTCTCCAACATTTCAGTAAGCTTCCCTAGCCCATCCTCTCCGATTATTTCAAGGGCAGGCGCAGCAATATAAAGTATATGATTATACACGCTGGCATCAAACTCTTCCGTCTCTTCTCCATCTGGCTCTTCATAGTTATAGTCAACAACTACAAGCTCCCTATCCGTAAAGATATTCTCCGGTAGTTTGGCTGCAAGTGCAGGAAAGTTATTTTTTACCTCTTCTAGTGTCATTGTTCTTCCTTTTCTATAGCTTCCTTGATCTGCAGAGGAGTACACTCTATCGCATCTACCGGACAGACTGAGATACAAAATCCGCATCCCGTGCAGAGATCCATATCAATCACTGGATTGAACATCCCATTAAATAATATCGCATCATCAATACAAGGTTCCTTACAAGAGAAACAGATTACACTATTATGTGCAACGCATCCTTGGGTATTTATCTGAAAGGTCACTGCAATCTTTTCAGTATAGATACTTTTCTCTAGACTCAATACACCCTGATCACATACCTTGGCACATGCATCACAAAAGGTACACCCGCTGGAAGCAAAGCTCAATTGAGCAGTGTCATCCTCTCCGATAAAAATAATCTTCTCTTCACAAGAAGCCACACACGCCTTGCTCTCACAAGTAGGGCACTCACTCTGAAAAAGAGATTCACTCAGACCATAAGGGGGTCTCACCACGAGGGGAGACGCCTCCTTGGGGGTCTGTTGAAGTGGTTTTGCGAAGGATTTGAAAAAATCTCGTCGCGATGCCACTTACTCTACACCTGCATTGATGACATCAATGAGATTAGATTTGCTTTTCTGCTCATCATTACCAAAGTCAGGCGTAAAAGTATTACCCACGAGTGGGTCAATATTGGCCTGTGGTGCATGACACTGAGAACAGTTAAATCGTGCTGGGTTAAGTTTATCCATTTTGTGTGCGACTGTTTTGAAGTCACTGGTATTATCAACCTCTTTGCCTTCTTTAGTGATCTTGCCATCAACTGCCATACCGGTAGCCGGTCTAAAGTTAGCAAAATGCGATGCTGGGATAGCCGTTGCTTTGACACTAGGTGCTACCTCTGGCATGTGGCATCCTAGACATGCGTTATTGGCTGTTACGATAGGCAACATACCTTCTACATCATGTGGGATCATTGGAGGGGCATTGGTGAATGCTCTCTCAAATCTATCTGCTGCACCAGCTGCTGCTCTAGTGAACTTGCCCTCATCTGGTGTTGCTGTATCTTCACTGTAGAGGTCTACTTTTCTCAGTCCTAGTTCCTCTTCAGTGATCACTTTTTTTGTACCAAGATCCTCTTTGGCGATTCTATCCGCTGAAGATGCAGTGTCGTTGATATTTACAACATTGCCTGCAACCGAAGAGACAGAGATCAGACCCAAAGCAGCCATGGCGATTAAACTTTGTTTTAGCATAGTTGCTCCTTATTTACTATTTTAGAAAATTACGGAGATGAAATCCGAGTGCATCATCATCACACACATCAATACATCGTCCACAATTGGTACACTCAGGCTTGACGACGCCTTCGCTTCGCTTGCCTATCATGTTCAGTACCTGCACTTCTGGGCAGACATCTTTACATTTCATACAGAGTGTACAATTGTCATGATTGTGCTCTACCTCCAATAGGCCATATTTGCCTATCAGTGAGTGCACACCACCTAATGGACATACATGTCCACACCATCCATTTTTGAGAACAAAAAGATCAAAGAGAAAGATCGCTACCAGCAATCCAGCACCTGCACCAAAACCAAAGATCACACCTCGATTGAGGATCGTGATCGGAGAGATAATCTCAAATGCTGCCAACCCACTTACAAACGATACGATCAGTGCAAGCACGATCATGTAGTATCGTAGGTTTCTCGTGACCCAGATCTTTCTCTCTATCTTATCGATATAGAGTTTACGTCTAAGCCAAGCAGCAGCATCTGTGACCATATTTACAGGGCAGACCCAGCTACAGAATGCACGTCCTCCAATGATGCCATAGAAGAGTGCAATCAGCACCGCTCCCAACAACACATCAAATGACAATACAGCACCCGCAGATAGCATCTGCAATACTGCAAAAGGATCACTCAAGGGGAGTGTTCCCAGCACAGAAGAGCTGGAGATCGTACCTGAAAGCATTTTCCAGCCCCAGGCATTGGCACCAAAGTAGAGTACAAGTAGACCAATCTGCGTCACCCTACGCAAGAGAAGATATTTGACATTAGTCATAACTTACTCCTTCGTTGAGATAATCTGCAGCATCTTTTTCACTTCGCTTCGTTTTAGTGTGTATCTCTACAGCATTCTTGACCCGTGCTTGATCTTTTTTATCCCATCCTTTGACATAGTGGTCTCCTGGTTTACCCAGTGCCACTTCTCTAGGATGTACAAAGATCGCAGGCTTTTCTGTGACGCATGCTTTTTCACACAAGCCACATCCCGTACACGCAGTCATATCCACTATTGGTTTCAAGAAGGCATGTTTCCCCGTACGCTCATTCCGTCCATACTCCAGCTTGATGGCTACATCTAGCAGTGGACAAGCACGGTAACAAGCATCACACTGTATCCCCCAAAAGGCGATACAGGCGTTAGAATCAACTACAGCCAACCCCATATCCATCATGGCAATATCCATCTCACCTTTGTCATCAGTGACTTTGGTCAGATCAAGCGCACCTGTCGGACAGACAGGCACACAGGGAATATCATCACACATATAACAGGGCACATCCGCTGCGACAAAATAGGGTGTCCCTATCGTCACATCAGTGTTGGCTTTTGCCATCTTAAGTGTGGCTGGTCTGGGCCTACCTGTCTCTTTGTCGATATTGCTATCACGATTGAGACAAGCTTCAGCACAGAGTCCACACTTGATACAGACTCTTAAAAAATCTTTTTCCGAGAGTGCTGCGGGTGGTCTAAGTGTCAATGTTGCGCTCTTTGCCTTATCAGCATATCCTGCCCATACTAATCCACCCATCAAACCCAAGCCTGTATTATGTGCGACATTGGTAAAAAACCTCCGTCTGCTACTAATCTCTGGCTTTTTCTTACTCACTCTCTATCCTTCTCTACGCTTTATACATTTTAACAGCACACTTCTTGTAGTCTGTCTGCTTGGATAGCGGACATGTTGCATCGAGGCATACTTTGTTGATAAATACTTTCTCATCAAACCATGGTACAAATACCAACCCTTGTGGCGGTCTATTTCTACCTCTGGTCTCAACTCTTGATTTGACCTTGCCTCTTCGAGACTCTACCCAGATAAGTTCGCCTCTCTTGAAGCCTTTGTCTTTCGCATCTTTAGGGTTCATATAGCACAGTGCCTCTGGTACTGCACGATAAAGCTCTGGTACTCTCATCGTCATCGTACCACTATGCCAGTGCTCAAGTACACGCCCAGTACAAAGCCATGTATCATACTTTGCATCTGGCATCTCTGGAGGATCCATATACGGTCTGGCAAAGATCTTCGCTTTGTTCGGGATCTTATTCTTGCCACCTTCTTTATTTGGCTTAGTCAAGCTACCTTTGAACTGTGCTTTGAGGAACGGTCCATAGAAGGCAAAGTCACCGCCTGGATTGGCTTTGGCTGCATAAGGGTCATATTTACAGTTAAATCTCCACTGTGTTTCTTTCCCATCAACCACTGGCCACTTAAGTCCACGTACTTTATGGTAGACTTCAAACGGTGCCAAGTCATGTCCATGCCCTCGACCAAAGGATGCATACTCCTCAAAGAGATACTCATGGATCATAAATCCATACCCTTTAAAGACTTCACCATCACTTCCTTTGACATTTCTGCTGTCGCCTAGACACTCAGAGTTGTCATAGCCCTTTTGTGGGAACTTGGTAGTATCTATTTTATACGACTTAGCTTTCTCGTTTGCAAAGAGAATCTCGTACATCGTAGTCTCTGGTGTATAACCTGCTGCCTTGATCGCATCAGCAGAGATACCTTTGAGTGTCTTCTTACCCCAGCCTACTTTCACATCATCCATCCAGAGATCTTTGACAGTGAACCGCTTGGAAAACTCAACCCACTGCCATGTGTCTGACATAGAGTCACCTACCGGCAATACCTGCTGTCTCCAGTGCTGTGTTCGTCGCTCTGCATTACCGTAGGCTCCCCACTTCTCGTAGATCATCGCAGTTGGCAAGATCAGGTCAGAAACCTTCGCTGAGATACCTGGATATCCATCAGAACAGACGATGAAGTTATCCATCTCTCTGGCTGCTTTAATCCAGTGGCTCGCAGATGCAGAGTCTTGATATGGGTTACATACATTGATCCAGGCAAACTTCACGTGTCCGTCTTCGATATCTCTATGGATCTTCATAATATGTTGCCCCTGCTGACCATTCAGTGTACCTGCAGGTAGACCCCATTTCTTCTCAGAAAGTGCTCTGTGTTTAGGATTTTTGATCATCAAGTCTGCAGGGAGTCTGTGCGTAAATGTACCCACTTCTCTAGCAGTACCACATGCAGATGGCTGACCTGTGAGCGAGAATGCTCCAGAGCCTGGCTTCGCTTGCTTGTTAAGCATAAAGTGGACATTGTACGAAAGTGTATTGACCCAAGTACCTCTGGTGTGCTGGTTCATACCCATCGTCCAGAATGAAACCACTTTTCTGCCTTTTTCGATATAGAGTTCCGCAAGTTTTTGAAGCTTCTTTTTGAAAACTTCAATATCCTCATTTGGATCACCTTTGGCTATCTTGGCAGTATACTCAAGCGTATATGGTTCTAATGACTTTTTGTACTCTTCAAACGAGATCTGCCAGTGTGGTAGACCAGGTTTGTTGTGTATCATCTTATCACCCGCCTTATAACCATACGGTGCTAAAGCAGGACCCTCTTTTTCAGAAACGATTGTCTCCATTTCTTTTTTAATGGTCTCCATCTCAAGTGCAGTATATTTGCCCTCTTTGATCGATTTTTCATTTGATTTTCGCATGCCGTAACCAATATTGGGATTCGCCACTGCAAATACCATATGATTTTTGACAAAATCCCAATCAATGATCTTCTCTTTGTCATCTCGCATAACGATCTCACGAGCAATATAGTTCCAAAGAGCCAAGTCTGTACTTGGTGAGAAAATGATCTCCATGTCTGCCAAGTCTGACGTTCTGTGTCTGTAAGTAGAGATATTGACTACCTGCACCTTATCCGGAGCTGAGAGTTTTCTATCTGTCACTCTTGACCAGAGGATCGGGTGCATCTCTGCCATGTTTGATCCCCAAGAAACAATCGTATCAGTTAGCTCTATATCATCATAACAACCTGATGGCTCATCGATACCAAATGTCTGGTAGAAACCAACCACTGCTGATGCCATACAGTGACGTGCATTAGGGTCAATCGCATTGGATCTAAATCCTGCTTTCATCATTTTTTGGGCTGCATAGCCCTCCATGACTGTATATTGACCAGATGCAAAGACTGCTACACCCTCTGGGCCACTTGCTTTGAACGCTTTTTTAGCATGAAACTCCATCTCATCGAAGGCACGCTTCCATGAAACTGGTCTAAACTTACCATGCTTATCAAACTTGCCATCTTCACCCATTCTCAAGAGTGGTTGCTTAAGTCTGTCTGCACCATACATGATCTTCGCATTAAAATAACCTTTAATACAGTTAAGACCTCTGTTTACTGGTGCTGCCGGGTCACCTTTGACCGCCACTATCTTGCCGCCTTTGGTAGCCAGCATGATTCCACAACCAGTACCACAGAAACGACAAGCTGCCTTGTCCCATCTCCAGTCTGATTCCGCCTTTGCTGCTGCAGCTTGTACTTCAGCTGGTACAGCGATTCCCACCGCTCCAGCTGCTGCCGCTGCGGCAGAACTCTTTAAAAAATCTCGTCGATTCATTCCCATTGTAACCTCCTGTAATGTTAAGGGATGCTTTTTATTATATAGCAGCCAAATAGCAAAGAAGTTGATTTATATCATGAAGTTACAATATTTATAAGATTTCCAATGAAAAAGAACAAAAAAGTAACAATGGCTTATGCATTGCTCCAAGATGGATAAATATTTTTTATATATAGGAAATAGGGGAGTGTTTGGTTCTAATATAGCTACTTTTCCGATAGGAAACCCTATCAGAAAATACGCTTATTTGAGTGTAGAGATGTATGCGGCAACTGCTTCAATGTCACTGTCACTCATATTGCCAACCTGGCCTTTCATGAGTGTACCCATACCATTGACATTACGTGTACCGGCCTTGTATCCTTTGATACTCTCCACAAGTACTGCACTCTCTTGTCCTGCAATCACGACAGATTTACCCAATGCCTTTGTTTTGCCATCTTTACCATGGCAACCTGCACATTTGGCATACAGTGCTGCACCTGCTGCCGCATCTACTGCCGGAGCTGCTTCATTTGAGCCTTCCGCTTCACCACTACTGACAGCATCGGCTACTTTTTCTTTGACAGTTTCTGTTGCCTCTGTTGCTTTTGTTTTGACTGCCTCAGCAGCTTCTGTCGCTTTTGCTTTTGCTTCTGCAGCTACTTTTGCTGCTGCTTCTTTTACTTCAGCTGCTTTGGCCTCTGCTGCTTTGGCAAGCTCTGCCGCTTTGTCTTTAGCTTCTGCTGCCATTTTGGCGGCTTTCTCTTTCGCTGCTTTTGCAGCTTCTGCTGCTGCATCTGTCGCTTTGGCTGCTGCTTCTTTGGTTGCATCTGCTGCTTTTGTTGTGGCTGCAGTCACACTCTCGGTAGCCGCTTTGGTTGCATCTGCTGCCTTGTCTCCACATGCTACAAAAAGCATACTTGAGGCAATCAGTGCCATTAAACTAAATTTTTTCATTGGTTCTTCCTTTGTTTTGTTATCCAGAATTATACTACAAATAATCTAGAGTAAGCTAAGGGTACCCTAGGTAGAGCCCTTTGCGCTATGACGCTTTTTGGGTAAAGACCGATCTAAACTTGATAGCAATAAGATAGAAGAACGGTGTATCAAGTAGTGCCATGATGATCTTGATCATATAGTCACCTATGATCATTTTGACAATGGCGCCTGCTGGCAAAATAAAAGCGAATGCTACGGTAAAGAAAATAATCGTATCAAACGCTTGGGAGATAATAGTACTCACATTGTTACGTAACCACCAAAGCTTCTCTGCTTTTTTCTTAAAGAAGTGAAAAATAGTCACATCTAATGTCTGAGAAATCATAAAAGCAGTAATCGACCCTAATGCAATACGCCAATCTGCAATCATGATCGTAGGAATAATCGCGATCACAATACCCCAAAGCACTACTCTAAGTACCTCTTTTTTACTATAGTTTTCACCCAATATATCTGTAAGCAAAAAGGTCACAGGGTAGACTACCGCTCCATAGGTCAGCCACTCATTGATAGAAAACTGTACTGTATAGTTAGAGGCAATAATCAAAAATACAAAGATCGCAACACTAATATAGAAGACTTTGGTACTCATTTTTTGTCCTAGTTTTTTGCGAATTATAGCAATAAACTTTTAAATAAGTATTAACTGACCCCTATCCACCTGTTTGATAAAATGCTCTGGCAGAGATATCCTCATCCTGCTGTCCTTCACTCCAACGGTTCTCTTTGGGCTTGTCTTGCAAGACCTTGGCAAGCACATCTGCTGCACCTTGAATATCCCCTGATTTAACAGATTCTGCAATACTGAGTGCCTCATCAAAATAGAGACAGGGGATCAAATGACCTTCTGCCGTCAATCGTATACGGTTACAACTCTCACAAAAATCATGCTTATGCGGGTCAATTAATCCAAAGATATACCCGTTCTCCTGTATCTCATAGTTGAAAGAAGGGCTGGCACCTTCACGTCCAAGTTGGCGGATGGTATAGCGTTGCTTTACTACTTCAAGGATCTCTTTACCATGCATCCCTTCTATCTCAGCACTGGCATGTGCATTTTCCATATACTCGATAAATCGTACACGGATATCTCGCTCTCTACAGTACTCCAGTACATCCAGTATCTCACTGTCATTGATCCCCTTGAGTGGGACCATATTGATCTTGACACCCAATCCTACATCTAGGGCTTTTTGTATCCCCTCCATCACTTTTCCCAGTACATTTTTCTGGGCGATTTGTGCTGCAACTGCCGGCTTGAGACTGTCTAGTGAGACATTGATCCGCTTGAGTCCGGCATCCTTGAGTCGCTGGGCTGTATCTGGCAGTAGATAACCATTGGTGGTCAGTGCCAGGTCGATATCCGGCCTATACTCATGGATCATATGCACAAAACTGTCCAGATCATGGCGAAGCAGTGGCTCACCTCCTGTGATACGGATCTTGTTAACGCCCTCATCGATCGCTACCTTGATAAACAAAAACAGCTCTTCAAAAGAGAGAAGATTTTCCTTGGGAACCCATGAAAAAGGTTTCTCCGGCATACAGTACTGACAACGAAAATTACACCGCTCTGTTACTGAGACTCTCAGATAATTGACCTCACGTCCATGTCCATCTATTAGCATCGTCTATCCATTGTAAAGTATTTTATTAAGCGTATCGAAAAAATGATAATAAAGGGGTGATAGAAGTCAATAAAAACAATGAAATGATTTGCGTAAAGATTTGATGAAAATACTGTTTAACTATATTTTGCTTGAGTTTGTTGTAGGTTTGTTTAAACGGTGTGAGTGAAGTAAGAGAGCTTACATGAAAGTAAGTGACCGAACGGAACGAAGCCGTTCGGACAAAGATGCAATAAAATCATGCAAAAGATTAGTGTAAGTCTCTCCAGTGTGCTTGCTTCCAGAGATATGCAAGGATCATAAAGATAAAGAAGAACCCGAGAACCCATGGGCCTACCGCTTCTCTATGAGGCTTACTCGGATCACCGATCTCTTCGAGATAGGCTTCTACTTTTTCATATCCTTCTTTCGTCAGACCCACTCTAGGCATCGCTGTGCCAGTGAGCTGTGACTGAGGATCCTCTACAAAAGTCTCCATGAAGTGCTTGGATCTAGCTCTGATCATGATAGAGAGATCAGGAGGGAGTTTGCCCATATACTTGGCTAGACTCTCTTGATAGGTAGCTACCTGCTGATCAAACTTCAACTTCTCGATATCTTGATGCGTAGTGATATTCGGCTTGGTCTTAGGTACAGATCCAATCTGAGTCCACTTAGCATAACGCATAGCGTGACATCTACCACAAGCATTCTCATAAGCGACCTTTGGTGTCACTTTCTGCTTCTCACCAATCTCCTTGAGATAGGCTACCATATCTGCGATCTCTTGGTCTTTGTCACCACCTGCACCAAAGAATGCAACCATGGGGTGCATCTTGCCAGCATTGACATCAAACTTATGCTCTACCTTCAATGCATGTGCAGGGTTAGCAATCAAGTCTGCAAGAAATTTCTCATCAAGAAGAGCACCCACAACACTAAGGTCTGGTGGGTTTACACCATACGCACCTGCAGCAGATACTGCATCCATAGGTGCTGGCATATTCTCTGCATTGAGGCTATGACATCCTAGACATGCTCCTGCACCCATGACGAGCTCTTTACCTTTCTCTGCATTTCCTTTTTTAGTGGAAGCATTGAGGTCTGCATAAGCAAAGCCATGCCCTTCGACATGTTTGTGCATCTGAGAGTGAGCGTATGGCTCAACACCATAATAAGTCACTAGTGAGAAAAATACAACAACGGCTAATATTTTCAACTCTTTCATTATTTTTTACCTCCTACTGGCTTTTCCATCATGGTAATGAATGGTAACGCAACCCACAAGCCGATAAATGTCACTGCGGCAATATAGCCAATCATTGAGAATGTTGGGTCAGTTGGTGGAAGTTTACCCATGATGGTCAATGTGATCATATCAATGAGTAATGCCCAGAACCAGATACCAAACAAGCCTCTTCTATTGGCTGGTGCAACATTAGGACTTCTATCCAAGAATGGTAATGTCATGAAGATACCTTGTGCAAATGCAAACCAGATCAACCCTACGTTTTTGGAGAATGGTCTCAAAATCTCATAACTCCAGAGGAAATACCACTCAGGGTAGATGTGTGCTGGTGTCTTTAGTGGATCTGCCGGATCAAAGTTGACTGGATCCATAGCAAACTCAAAGTGGTAAAAGACAAGATAGAAGAACAGGATAAAATAAATACTCATAACAAAGACATCTTTGCTCAAGAATACAGGGCTGAAAGGAATCACTTTGGACTCTTTTTTTCTATCTGCTTTCCAGAGTGCTGCTGACTCTTCAAAATCGATCTCTTCACCATCTTGGTTGTTGACATGTGGGATTCTAAGCGTTCCAAAGTGAAGTACGATCAGACCCATGATCACCAATGGCATCAAGAGCACGTGAAGCATGAAAAATCTACCAAGGAATGCTTGTCCGGGAACATAGTCACCACGAAGCCACTCCACAAAATGAGGGAAGTTCAATGCACCACCCATAATATCTGGTGTTGCACCTTCAAACAAGTTAGTAATAACCATACCTGCCCAGTAGCTCATCTGCCCCCATGGAAGCATATATCCAGAGAATGCCTCTGCTGAGAATACGATAAACAGTCCCATACCAGAAAGCCAGATAAGCTCACGTCCACGCTTGTATGAACCATAGTAGATACCTGTAAACATATGGATATAGATAATGAGAAATACCAATGATGCACCTACACCATGAATATGTCTCCAGAACCATCCGTAGCCTACTTCTGACATAATCGTATAGTTGACAGAATCAAATGCTGCTGCATTGCCAGCATCTGGTACATAATACATCAACAAGAAAATACCACTGATTACCAAAATACCAAAAGTCGCAGCGAGGATCATTCCCATCGCCCAGAGGAAGTTGATGTTTTTTGGAATCCAATACTCTGAAGACATTACTTTCTGAAGGGTATTTACCGCAAGTCTCTGATCCATCCATTTATTGCTAAATGGCATTGCTTTATCAAAATGTGCCATAGTGAACCCTCCCTATACTTTATTGGTTAGGCCAGCAGCCAACAGCTTTTTGTACTCAGGACCTTCTTCACCAAGTACAAGCTTTTTACCATCCATTCTAAATGGAGGGATGTCTAGTCCTCTTGGTGGTGGTGCCTTGACCACTTCACCAGCACTATCAAACTCTCCACCATGACAAGCACAGAGGAATTTACGCTGTGCACCATCATAGGCCGGGATACAACCAAGGTGCGTACAAAGTCCCACGGTGATCATAAAACGTTCTCCATCAATTACAACATCTCTATCATTTGGCTTGTCTTGCTTCGGTCGCTTTAATACAAAGATTGGCTTACCTCTCCACATCTCCGTGTAGGGTATATTCTCCTCTGCTGCACTTACATCAATAGTGGTAAAACCAGCTGCTGCCACACTTGGCAATGGATCCCACGTTCGTTTTGCACCATAGAGTACACCCAGTGCACCCAATCCAGTGAAACCTGCAAGTCCTAAACCAGTTATAAACTGTCGTCTATCGCTCATAGCTATCCTTCCTGTAAAATTTTAGATGGTAGATTATAGGGAAATTTATTTTAAATTATATTGATGTGTATCATTTATCAATAAGATTTATGATGTAGTGTGAAGAAATGATACGATACAGAGCTCTATATAGAGAGCTTTTGAAGTGACTCTTTATCTATGATAGAGACTATCTTTATCGCCAGAGCCTCCATCAGCTCTCTCTGGCAAGTATCCACTGTACCTAAGTAGATCACCTCTGCTCCTGCACTACTCGCTTCATAGGCTGTCTGCTCTACACAGGTAACAACCTTCTGACTCTGTGCAAGCATCTCCCTATACGCCTCCGCCTCATGTTGGACTGAAAATAGAGGCAACAATGCCGTCTCATACCCTTGATAGAAATACTCTCCCAGTAGCAGATCCATCTCTAGTCCGGCAAACAAATCCAACTGTTTCTCTAGCCATTTCTCAGGGTCACTATCCCCATAAAAAAAGAGTGTTCTTTCTACTTTTGGCTCTGTTTTATACATCGCATACCAGGGATCTGTCATAGGGTTCGGATGGAGTACCTCTTCTCCATATCTACTGCTGTCTTCACAAGATATCGCTACACGCTGTACTTTCATGAATATCTCTACATACTGCTCCAGCTTCCCTTTGTCATCTTCTGGAGTATCTATGATTACACTGTCTCCTCGCTGTGCGACAAAGTCAATATCCCATACCGTCTCAATCGTGGTACAAGCAGGTACACCATACTCCCTGATCGCACTGGCTGCACGAAAATCATTGGTAAGCATCTCCACCTCGACTCC
>Ga0256844_10000375_pt1 | contig 17156 bp, 13 predicted proteins | sample MusselsmetaG_FD_189100 | JGI IMG/M metagenome (GOLD analysis project Ga0256844, IMG submission 189100) | Mussel associated microbial communities from hydrothermal vent at the East Pacific Rise, Pacific Ocean - Mussels | ecosystem: Host-associated > Mollusca > Shell > Unclassified ... | reverse complement strand
TTTTGGCTGTCTAGTTTTGAAGCTTTCACAGAACCTATATCATCAAACTTATTACCATAATCAGTATAACCAACAAAAATAGAAAGTAATTCATTATATTGGTAGTTTACTTCCAAACCATAAGTAAAATTTGTAGAAGAGTCTGAAATGCTTTCTAGTGTATTTGTAAGTTCAAACTCTCCATCTGTTTTAATTAAACCAACTTTTGGTGTTACTGAAAAAGCAGAAGTTAAAGGGAGTGTATAGGTAGCAAAAAGACCATAACGGCTAATGTCTTCTTTTGAAAATTCTGGATGTTCTGAGAAATTTTTAGTATATTCTAAACGTAATCCAATATTACCTAAAACATTTAAACCTGCAAAACCTGTTGCCATGTCTCCACCGTTGTCACCTTTAGAATACCCAGCACCCACTTGTGCAAAGCCTCCTGCTGTAGCTAAACTACTTACCAATACCAAACTTATTGCTGTTTTTTTTATATTGAACATCTTTCTTCCTTTAAGTAACTGTATTTTTTAAAGCAATTTAATTATATATTAAAAATAAAAACTACTTTACAAAGTGTACCATTTTAAACTTATCTCCCATAATGGTTGGAGAGATTAATGTTTTAACTTTATCTGCTTCACGAACATAATTTGATTGAGTTGCCTGTTTTGCAAACTGCTCTAAAATATCGATTAATCCAAAACGAACCAAGGCACGGGCTTGAGTCTCATATTTATCAAGCCTAAAACCTACCTCTTCAAAAGCATCAATAACATGTCCAAAATTTACATCATAAGTAATGTCTGTTTTTTGATACGCCTCTTCTAATGTTAACTCCTCATCAAAAAGAGGAAAAGTTTTATGATTTTCATAAACACGTACTGAAAAGTCATTACGAACAAACTTCTCTCCATAGTCAAAGCTGACAAAGTCACATTTTTCAATCCCTTGTGCCATATGCTGTGCAAACGCTTCATAGCCTACTGCCACTTCGCCTTTTACCTGTCTATGTTTAGAAGCAAATTCAAGTAAATCCTTATCTCCTTCTCTCCACTCTACTTTATGTTTCTCAACAAAAGCCTCTTCCCCATCTTTAATCAATTCACAAGGAAAAGCATCAAAAATTTCATTGGCAACGACAAAAGCATACTCTACTTCAACCTCATCAATATCGTTAAAATGTGTAATCTGAATATCTGATCCAAAACGCTCTTCTATGTATTTCAGTTGCTCCTGCTGTACATGAGGCTGACGCTCCACAATTCCAAATTTAAGGGTTTTAACTAAGGTTGAATCAAGGGTATAGAGCCATTGAATCATGTCACAAAGTAAATAGCCTTTATGAGCCCCTATCTCTATTAACCAACCATCTTTTTTAAAAGATTCTTCTTGAATAAGCTTGTAAAAATGGTTTGCGATTGATGCTCCAAAAAATGAGCTTGTACTTACAGCTGTGTAAAAATCTCCACCTTTACCTATGGCTTTAAATGTTTTATAATAACCTTCTTCTCCATAGAGCCAGTTGTTCATATAGTTGCTAAAATTCAATTTTTTCCTTTTTTCCTTAATATAACATCTAAATAATTCGTTCGATAAAATCGAACCTACAAATTTGTTACTTTACTAAAACTCCATATTTTTTTAGAAGTTCCATAATCTGATCAGGTAATAAATACCCTTCATAGCGTCCTATCTCTTTTCCATCTTTATCCCAAAAAACAGCTGTAGGCAATACCTCAATGTTCTGATTAATTCCTCCTAAAAAATCTTTATCTGTATTAACATAATAAATAGGGGTTTTAGGATACTGCTCTTTAATCTCTTTAAAATAGGGTGCCATATGTTCACACCAGATACACTCTGTTTTTCCAAATTCTATCATAAGAGGTTTTCCTTTCGGAATCTCTCTAACGTTTACTTGAGGAACTGCTCCAAAATCATAAGCCAGAGAAGACAAGGTTAATAGAGTTATTAATAATATTTTTTTAATCATAAGAAATCCTTATTATTTTTATAAATATTATAGCGTACTTCTATAAAGCATCTGCCACATTTATATACAGCTCTAACAGCTCCAATTGAGCATCTATTTTATAGACTTCTTGGTCTAACTCTCTTACCTTTAAATTGTTAGAGACTATTTGCGTATCTAAATTTGTTCTGTCTCCAATAGCTTCCATATCTTGAGCTGTAACCAACATACTTTGATAGTGCATCGCATCATCTTTTGAAAGGGCAATTTTTTTCTCTATAATCTCTAACTGTTTTTTAATAAGTTTAAAGTTATTAGCAATATTTTTCTTTTTTTCATTCAAAGTTACTTGTGCATTTAAATACTCTATTTTTGAAATTTGAATATCCCGTAAAGAGTTGATACTCAGTGGTAATGTCACTTTAAAACCATAGTTAAAATACTGTTGTTTAATACTGCTGTTAGGAGAGGAAAAAAGTGGATTTAAATCTTCATTGGTATAACGTCCTGTTACAGAAATTTCAGGTAAATACTTGGTAAGGGTCATATGTTTGTTGTTCTTTTTCTCTTCAACCCGTAAAGCATCTCGTTTTAACTCTATCTGTCCTTGCATATAACGTGATTCATCCATCATCATAAACTTTGGCAACTCTAAAGCATAAGGATTTCTATCACTTAATAGTAAAAAATCATTTTCTAATTTTACAATGTTTAGCTCTACTTCTAATTTAGAAATATGGTCTGTATTTCGCTTTAACAAAGCTTGATCATAAAGTGTTCTATTGTTTAACCCTTCATCATAACCCTCTTTTTGTATCTGAATATCTAATGCATCATTTTGTAATAGAAAGTCTAACTTCTCTAACTGATATTTTGATTTTTTAAGATTGTATAAAATGGTTAAAGCTTGTGAAATAAGTTGTCGTTTTTGAAGTTCAATCTCGAAAGCATTTGCTTTACCCTGTGCTTTAGCATATTTTATAGCAGACCATATACCACCCATTTTAAAAATGGGTTGGTCAACAGAGACCACAAACTGTCCTGTATGAATGGTCTCTCCAAATTGTGTTGAGTAGTTTTTAGAATACTGTAACACAATAGGGTTTATCCAAGCATTTTCTAACGTTCTGTTTTGAACAGAGTTTTGCTCTTGTTGATACTCTAAAAGTTGAGATTTGTCAGCCGATAAAATATCACTTAGCTCATTTTCTGCCAATAAGGCAGAAGAGATGAGACTAAAGAGAAGAGAGAGCTTCTTCAAAACGTTTAAATCCTTCATCAATTTCATCATTTGTAATGGTCAATGCAGGTAGAAAACGAACGGTATTTTTTCCTGCTGGAAGAACAATCAATTTGTGTTCCATACACTTACCAAGAACAGCTTTCATGGTCTCATTGTCTTTTGCACGAAGTCCTCGCATTAACCCTAGACCTACCTCTTGGGTAAATAGGTTTGAATATTTGGTTGCCATCTCTTTGAGTTTCACTGTAAAATAAGCCAAAGTTTCTGTTAGTTTTCCACTCTCATCCATTTTACTTAAAACTTCTAACACAGCCAAACCTGCACGGCTACTTAAATAGTTTCCACCAAAAGTACTCCCATGCTCTCCTGCTACCAAGACATCTTTATGTTTGGTCATTACAGCACCAATTGGAACACCCCCACCAAGACCTTTTGCCATGGTTATAATGTCTGGGTCTATCTCATACATGTTTGAAGCCAACATTTTACCAGTACGATAGATTCCAGTTTGAACCTCATCGACAATTAATAAAACATCTTTCTCTTTTAGATAAGTTGCCAGTTTTTGAATCTCTGATTTTTCAAAAGGTTGTACCCCACCCTCACCTTGAACAAGCTCTATCATCACAGCTACGGTCTCATCGTCTATATTCTCATACACCGACTCTAAACCATTAACATAAGAGAACCCATCAGGATATGGCGAAAAATTTGGAGTATGAAAACTCTCTTGTCCTGTTGCTTTTACGGTGGTTATGGTTCGTCCATGAAATGAGTGTTCTAATGTAATTACTTTATAACGCTTTTTGTCGAACTTTGTCTCTCCATACTTACGAGCAATTTTAATTGCTCCTTCATTCGCTTCTGCTCCTGAGTTTGCAAAAAAGATTGCTCCATCATAATTGGCTAATGTACAAATTTGCTCTGCCAATTTTGCTTGTGGCTCTATAATTTGTAAATTTGAGATATGAATAATCTTCTCTACTTGCTCTTGTAGTGCTTTTACCAAAACTGGGTTGTTATGCCCTACTGAATTCACAGCAATACCTGAAGCAAAATCAATATATTCATCACCATTTTCAGCAAAAAGGGTTGACCCTTCTCCTTTTACAAAGTTGGTATAATTTCGGTTGTATGTTTGTAGTCCATACTTTTTATCTAGTTGTTCTAATGTCATTTTATATATTTTCCTTAAATCATACCGACAGCTGTAGGGTTGGCTTCAGCCGACGATATTTAATTTTTCATCATTTCTAAACGTCGGCTAAAGCCAACCCTACGCGACGGCAACAAATATTATTTATATACTCTTCTGTGGCTCATCCACCAAATGTCCAAATGGCAGTTTCGCCCCACCTAAAACATGAAAATGTAAATGGTGGACTTCTTGCCCTCCATTCTCTCCATTGTTTACAATCAGCCTATATCCACTTTTGTCTATACCTGTTAAGGTTGCTACCTCTTGTATAAAAGGTGTCATATTAGCCATTGTTTCAGGGCTTACATGTTGAAAACAATCCACATGCTCTTTAGGAATCACTAAAATATGAATGGGTGCCTTAGGGTACAAATCATGAAATGCAATAAAGTCATCATTCTCTAAAATTTTATTACTTGGAATCTCTCCATCAACAAGTTTACAAAAAATACACATCTTTTAATCCTTTATATTTAATCAGTTAAGTTTTTATTATAATTTTATCTTATTTGTTTCAAAAATTATAACACATTCAATCCCACTATTAGCATAGTTTCGATAAAATCTCACAATTATTAATTAAAGCATATAAGAATTAAACAGAGGTTATTTTGAAAAACTTAGAAGAACAGATTATAAAAACTGATTCACTAATGCTACTTGAAAAAGTTCGTGTAGAACTTTTTGGGAAAAAAGGTGCATTGGCTTCGGAATTTGCAAAACTTAAAGATGTACCAGGTCCAGAAAAAAAAGCGTTTGCAGAAGGGCTAAATAAACAGAAAACCCATCTCCAAGCACTCTATGATGAGCGTTACGAAACACTAAAAAAAGAGGAGATAGAGCGAATTTTAAAAGCAGAAGCGATTGATGTTTCACTCTATAATAATCTCAATGAGAAGGGTGCATTACACCCTGTAATGGAGACAATGGACAAAATTATAGACTACTTTGTAGCCTTAAACTTCTCTATAGAAGATGGTCCAAAAGTAGAAGATGATTTTCATAACTTTGAAGCTCTAAACTTGCCAAAGAACCACCCTGCTAGAGACATGCAAGATACTTTCTTTTTTCAAGATAAAGCTGTTTTAAGAACACACACTTCACCTGTGCAAATTAGAACCATGTTGGCACAAAAACCTCCTATTCGTATGATTGCACCAGGTGCAGTGTTTAGAAAAGATTATGACATTACCCATACTCCTATGTTTCATCAAGTTGAAGGGTTAGTAGTAGGAGAGAGAGGCGAAGTAAGCTTTGCAAACTTAAAGTCTATTATGTCTGATTTTTTACATTATATGTTTGGTGATGTTGAAGTTCGTTTTAGACCAAGTTTCTTTCCGTTTACCGAACCTTCTGCTGAAGTTGATATTTCATGTATCTTCTGTGAAGCAAAAGGGTGTCGTATCTGTTCACATACAGGTTGGCTAGAAGTGCTTGGTTGTGGAGTTGTTGATCAAAATGTATTTAATGCAGTTAATTACAAAAATGTAAGTGGCTATGCCTTCGGTTTAGGGGTAGAGAGATTTGCCATGTTATTACATAAAATACCTGATCTTAGAATGCTATTTGAGGGAGATACACGTTTATTGGAGCAGTTTAGATGATTTTAACAAAAAGTTGGTTGAATAATTTTATTGACCTTAGTGAAACAAGTAATGAGAAGCTTTATGAGACATTAAACTCAATAGGTTTAGAAGTTGATAGTATTAAAACCCATATAATTCCTGAAAAAGTTGTTGTGGGTAAAATAGTCTCTTGTGAAAAACACCCTGATGCAGACAAACTTAATGTTTGTAAAATTGATATTGGTTCAGGTATTCGACAAATTGTTTGTGGAGCAAAAAATGTGGTTGATGCAGAGTATGTAGCAGTAGCAACCATTGGTGCAAAACTGAGCAAAGATTTTGAAATCAAACATGCTAAACTTCGTGGTGTTGAGAGTGAAGGGATGGTCTGTTCTGCATCAGAACTTGGACTTCCTGATTTAGGAAATGGCATTATGATTCTCGATGAGAGTATTGGAAAACTCATAATTGGTAAAGATCTTAATGAGTATATCAAAATTGCTGATACAGTAATAGAGATAGAGTTAACTGCCAATAGAGGAGATTGTCTCTCCATTCATGGTGTTGCTAGAGACTTATCTGCGGCATTAAATATTCCACTTAAAAACTTTGATTATGAGAGCCAAAACCCTGAAAAAGTAGGATTGGCTCGTGTTGCAAAGTTGGTTGTTCAAGGTAAAATCGATGCATCACTTCAATATGCAATGGCAAACATGGATGAGCTACACACCTCTTTACTATTTTCATTGAGACTCGCATTTGTAAATGAGTTAAAGACCGATGCCTTACACAATATTTTAAAATATATCACCCATACAACAGGTGTTATTTTAAGAGCCTATGATGTCAGTCATGTTAACTTTGAAAGCAATGAAAAACTTATTATTAATGTTCACAATAAAGAGGGCATTGTAACGATTAAAATTAATAATAAAATCTACTCCCAAGTTGGTATTGACCATGTTGAAGAGATAGAAGCTACAGAAAAATCATCGAAAGTACTTTTTGAAACTTCTTATATGAATCCTGTTATATTAACTGATTTGGTCGCCAAACATAAATTGGAAACTGATGAGTTGTACTACAACACTTCAAGAGGATCTGAACCAAATTTATGTTTTGGAATTAACTACCTTACCTATCTTTTTGAAACGTATAATAAGTGTAAACTTTTTGATGGAACTATCTCATTAGATGAAGATTATGAACCGAGAATCATTACTGTAAGTACCTGTGCCATTAATGAGTTAATTGGTAATGATATTAATAAAACGCATATTATGAATATTTTAACGGATTTAGGACTTAAAGTACAAAGTACGACGGAAGATAAGTTTGGAGTAACCATTCCACGTTATAGACACGATTTAGAAAACATTCAAGACATCACAGAAGAGATTGTCCGTATGGTGGGAATCAACAATATTAAAGCAAAACCATTATTTTTTAAAGAAAAGGTTAAAATCAACAGTACCATGCATAAATATTATGCAAAAAAAGCACTGCGATCACGTGCAACTGCTGCCTCTTTTGATGAGAGTATCTCTTACGCTTTTTCTGACAAACTTTTATTGGCAAAATATAACTTTCCTCTTATTAATGAAGAGTTGGACATTATTAATCCAATTACTGCTGATTTCAATACCCTGCGAACAACTACATTGGTTAATCTATTACAAGCTGTTGAACGTAATGTAAATTACTCTAAAAAACGTGTAGCTCTTTTTGAAATAGGTACAATCTTTAACGAGAAACGTGAAGAAAAAGAAGTTCTATCACTTATCTACTCAGGTCAATCTGAAACAGAGTATGTAAGTAATGCTGGAAAGCCAACAGCCATCACTTTTGATATTTTTGTAAAAAAACTCTCTGCTATTCTTGGAAACTTTGAACTTAGACCATCTATTCAAAGTAACCTCTTACTAAATCCTTATCAGTCTGCTGATATTATCATCAACAATGAAGTTTGTGGTTTTTTAAGTAAAGTTCATCCTGATGTAACAGAAGATTTTGGTATACCTGATACTTTTATAGCTGAAATTGATTTTGATGCTTTAATTCCACACCATATTAATGCTCATGCAATTTCAAAATTTCAAGCAGTTCATAAAGATTTAAGTTTAGTAGTTGATAAAAACTTAGCATTCACACACCTTTCAAATGCTATTAAACTCTTAGATTTACCTCTTCTTTCTAATTTTTATGCCATTGATGTCTATGAAGATGAGAACTTAGGAGATGAAAAAAGTTTAACACTGCGTCTCTTTATTCAATCGTTAGAACGAACTTTGAATGATGAAGATATTGACTCTACAGTTAATACAATTTTGGAAAGACTTCAAAGAGAATATGGGGCTAAATTAAGATGAAAAGCGTAAGCATTCAAGAACACACTAATGCGTTTACATTAGAGTGTTCTACCATTGCTCCTGACAAATCTATTTCTCATCGTTGTGCCATGTTTTCACTGCTTTCAAATGAGACATCCAACATCAAAAACTTTCTTTTAGGAGAAGACACGCTCTCTTCTCTTTCTATTGCAGGGCAACTTGGAGCAACTATTAAAAGAGAAGGGGGTACAGTGAGCATTACCCCTCCAAAAGAACTTACTGAACCTACAGACATTTTAGACTGTGGAAATGCAGGGACAGGAATGAGACTTTATGCTGGACTACTTTCAGGAATTGAGGGTTCATTTGTTTTAACAGGAGACAAATATTTACGCTCACGTCCCATGAACCGTGTTGCCATTCCCTTAAGAAATATTGGTGCAAAGATAGATGGACGAGACAATGGAAATTTAGCGCCACTTGCCATTCGTGGAGGAGCTTTAAAATCATTTAAATACAACTCCCCTATTGACTCTGCACAAGTTAAGTCTGCTCTTATTTTAGCAGGACTTCAAGCAGATGAAACCTCTTACTATAAAGAAGATTTATTGTCTCGTGACCATACAGAGAGAATGCTTCGTGGAATGGGAGCAACAGTCACAACGAACAGTGAAGGATGGATAGAGATTGAACCTCTAAAAGCTCCTCTAAAACCTCTAAATATCACTGTTCCAGCTGACCCTTCATCTGGGTTTTTCTTTGCAGTAGCAGCAGCCATTACACCTGATGCTAAAACCATTATTAAAAATGTGACGCTTAATCCTACACGAATTGAAGCTTATAAAATTTTAGAACAGATGGGTGCTAAAATCTCTTTTATAGAAAAAGAGAATCTTTATGAACCTATTGGAGATATAGAGATTGCTTACAATGGAAAACTCTCCTCTGTAACAGTAGAAAATAACATCGCTTGGCTCATTGATGAGCTTCCTGCCCTCTCCATTGCTATGGCAGTGGCTGAAGGTAAAAGCTTGGTCAAAAATGCCAAAGAGTTGCGGGTAAAAGAGAGTGATAGAATCTCAACGGTACTTGAAGGTTTAACCAATTGTGGTATAACAAGCATAGAGTATGAAGATGGATATGAGATTATAGGCTCTACACTAAACTCTGCAACCATAAACAGTTATGGAGACCATAGAATTGCAATGAGTTTTGCCATTGCAGGTCTTAATTGTGGAATGCAGATTGATGATGTAGAGTGTATTGATACCTCATTTCCAAATTTCTTTGATATACTCTGCGAAATTACACACTTAGGATAGAAATATGAAAATACAATTGGCTTCTAGTTACGGTTTTTGTTATGGTGTAAAACGTGCCATAGAGATTGCAGAAAAACATGAAAACAGTTTTACCTATGGTCCACTCATTCACAATAAAGATGAAATAAACCGTTTAAAAGAGGGTTTTAATATTGGTTTAGTAGAAAAAATTGAAGACATTAAAAATGACAATGCTGTGGTTATTAGAACCCACGGTATTCCTAAAAATGAACTGGCACTCTTAAAAAAACAAGATAATAAAATTATTGATGCGACTTGTCCTTATGTAACCACTCCACAAAATATTGTGGCAAAAATGAGCAAAGAGGGATACTCTGTTGTTATTTTTGGAGACCAAAAACACCCTGAAATTAAAGGGGTTGTCTCTTATGCTGATGATAAAAATCATGCTTTTGTTGTGTTAGACCCAAAAGAGTTAGATTCCTTACCCCTAAAAAATAAAGTGGCATTGGTCTCTCAAACCACTAAAAAACCTGAAGATTTTTTAAAAGTTGTCAATAAACTCATACTTACACACAAAGAAGTAAGGGTCTTTAATACCATTTGTAATGCAACCTTTGAAAATCAAGATGCAGCAGCAGAATTGGCAAAACAAGCTGATGTTATGATTGTAATTGGAGGACGACATTCTTCTAATAGTAAAATGTTACAAAGCATCTCTCAAGAGCAGTGTGAAGAGAGTTATTTAATTGAAAATGAGACAGAGCTTGATGCCAATTGGTTTAAAGATAAAGAGCTCTGTGGTATCTCTGCTGGGGCTTCTACCCCTGATTGGATTATTCAAAACGTTGTAAATAAAATTCAAGAACTAAATAATTAAATAATTATTAAATAAAATAAGTTCTAAAAAATAGATATAAAATATTAACTTTTTTTAGAACTTCTGCTTTCTCCTCTTTCACCAATCAATATCTCTTTTATATTTTTAATTTTTCATTATGTATTAAAAAAATAAGAGTATAATAGCGCAAAATTAGGCACAAGCAAGGATTAGTAAGCATGAAATTCGAAGATATCGAAATAGAAGACGTAGATTTTGGAGCGATGCTCGAGGAGTCGTTCAAGAAAGCAGATACAAAAAGTGATTTAGTAGATGGTGTAGTTGTTAAAATAGTTGAAGAAGATAATCAGGCGATTATTGATGTTGGACGTAAAAATGAAGCATTTATGTCATTGGATCAAATTAGAGACGAAGATGGTGAAATTATGTTTGAAGAAGGTGAAGCAATTACTGTTGTTATCACTGGATTCAGAGGAGAGAGACCAAATGTTTCTTATGAATTAGCAGAGAAAAGAGCAGCTCTTGCTGAATTTATTGAAGAGTATGATGATGAGCAAGAGTATGTAATTGAGGGTGTAATTACTAAGAAAAATAAAGGTGGATTTGTTGTAGATGTTTCTGGATTAGAGTTCTTTATGCCAAGAACACTTTCATACATCTCTTACAAAGTTGACCCAATCGGTAAAAAGATTAAAGCACTTATTGTTAAAGTTGATAAAGAGAAAGGTTCTGTTGTTGTTTCAAGAAAAGAACTTATTGAAAGAGAAAAAGCTGAGACTCAAGAGATTGTTGATAAATTATTAGAAAACAAAGCTGTTGTTCTTGGTGTTGTTAAGAAAATTACATCGTATGGTATGTTTGTTGATGTTGGTGGAATGGATGGTCTTGTTCACTACTCACAAATTTCTCATAAAGGTCCAGTTAACCCTTCTAAATATTATAAAGAAGGTGATGAAGTTAATGTTATTGCTATCGATTACGATAAAAAGAAAAGACACCTTTCTCTTTCTATCAAAGAAGCAAACCTTGACCCATGGAAAGACATTGACAATACATTAAGAGCAGGAGATACTGTTTCTGTAACTATCTCTAATATTGAGCCTTATGGTGCATTTGTTGATTTAGGTGAAGATTTAGAGGCATTCCTTCACGTATCTGAAATTTCTTGGGACAAAAATGTAAAACACCCTAAAGATTACATTGAAATTGGACAAGTAATTGATGTTGAAATTATCGAAATTGATAAACAACAGAGAAGACTTAGAGTTTCAAGAAAAACTTTACTTCCAAAACCAATTGATCAATTTGCATCAGCAAATAGAATGGGTGACATTATTACAGGTACAGTTTCGTCTGTAACTGACTTTGGTGCTTTCCTTAAAATTGGTGCAGTTGAAGGTCTTCTTCATAATCAAGAAATCTCTTGGGAAAAATCAGACTCTGCTAAAGATCTTTACAAATCTGGAGATGAGATTGAAGTTAAGATTATTAAAATTGACAGAGAAAACGGTAAAGTTTCTTTAAGTAAAAAAGCACTTGAAGAGTCTCCTGTAGCTGCATTTGCAAAAACTCATAAAAATGGAGATATTGTAGAAGGTACAGTTAAAGATAAAAAAGAGTTTGGTGTATTTATCTCTTTAGAGCCAGGTGTTGATGCTTTAATTAGACTTGATGATTTAGCTCCAATTAGAGAAGATGAAGTTGAAAAAGGTCAAGTAATCAGAGCTGTTATCTCATTTATTGATGCTAAAAATGACAGAATTAGAGTTTCTGTTAGAAGATTAGAGCGTCAAGAAGAGCGTGAAGCACTTGAAAAAGTAAATGCTGAACAAGATAATAGTATGACACTTGGCGATGTTTTTGGCGACTTCAAAAACAGATAATAAGGTTTTAAATAGATGTCTAAAATAACTGTTGTAGTTTGCGATCATATCCACCAAAAAGGGTTGGATATACTCGCAAATGATAGTGATATAAATCTTATTAATGCCGCAGATGAGCCGAAAGACAAGCTCATCTCTGACATTATTCCTTTGGCAGATGTTGCCATTACCCGTTCTTCTACAGATGTAGATCAAAAATTCCTTGACAACGCTCATAATATAAAATCTATTATCCGTGCTGGTGTGGGTGTTGATAATGTGGATATTGAAGGGTGTAGTAAAAAAGGTATTGTGGTTATGAATGTACCCACAGCCAACACCATTGCAGCTGTTGAACTCACCATGACTCATATGCTCTCTTGTGTACGTCAATTTCCTTATGCTCATAACAACTTAAAACTTGATAGAGTTTGGAGAAGACAAGATTGGTACGGAACAGAACTAAAAGATAAAAAATTGGGTATTATCGGTTTTGGAAATATTGGTTCTCGTGTAGGAAAACGATCAAAAGCATTTGAGATGGATGTTGTTGCCTATGACCCTTACATTGATCCAAGAAAAGTAACTGATTTTGATATTAAATACACAAGAGATTTTGATGATATTTTAGCGTGTGATATTATTACAATTCACACTCCTAAAAACAAAGAGACCATCGGTATGATTGGGAGCGAAGAGATTGCTCAAATGAAAGATGGTGTGGTATTAATTAACTGTGCAAGAGGTGGTCTTTATGATGAAGATGCTCTACTTGAGGGGTTAACCAATGGAAAAATTCACATGGCAGGAATTGATGTTTTTAACAAAGAACCTGCAACCAATCATCCTCTACTTGACCTAAACAATGTTACATTAACACCTCATTTGGGTGCAAACACCAAAGAGTCTCAGCAAAACATTGCCATTCAAGCTGCTCAAAATGCCATTACTGCTGCAAAAAATATTGCATACCCTAATGCCTTAAACTTACCAATTAAAGAGAATGAACTGCCTGATTTTTTAAGACCATACCTTGAGTTAACTCAACGCATGGGAAGAGTCTCAGCACAAGCAACACACTCTAAGATTAAAACTATAAAAATATCCACACAAGGAGCAGTTTCTGATTATATTGACTCATTGACTACTTTTGCTACAGTAGGTATTTTATCTGAATCGTTAGAAGACAGTGTGAACTATGTGAATGCTGAATTTGTAGCTGAAGAGCGTAATATAGAAATCTCGAAAGAGACCATTATTAACCATAGTGGACTTAGCAATAAGGTTTGTATTAAACTGGTAACACAAGATGGAGTATTTAGTATTTCAGGAACTGTCTTTGGAGATGATGAACAACGTATCATTGATATTGATGGTTATAAACTTGACCTTGAACCAAAAGGAACAATGATTCTATTTAGAAATACAGATGTTCCAGGGGTTATTGGAGATGTTGGAGCTATCATTGCATCACATGAACTTAATATTTCAGACTTTAGATTGGGTCGAGATAACAATTCACAAGCTTTAGCAGTTGTTAAAGTGGACGGAAAAGTTACAAAAAAACTATTAAATGAGTTATCTCAACTAGAAACTTGTTTAAATGTTACTTATGTCACCATCTAATCTATCATCCTCCATTCCTAAAAGCTACTTTATGTAGCTTTTGGTAAATTATTACTTCTGCTTATTAATTCTTTAAATTAAAAATCGTTATAATCATTAAAATTTAGTTTCTTCATTAAAAATTATGGTTACAATATATTTAAATAAATTATTCTTATAATTTAAATAACAAAATTTAATAATAAGGTTGTGTAATGATTTTAAAAAAGTCTCTTGTTTGTATCATGCTCTCTATTCCCTCTGCTCTACTCTTGGCAGGAACCAGTGATAAAAATGTTTCTAACATAAAAGTTCCCTCTAGTAATTTGTCTTTGGAAAAAGCTTTACAGATGATGAAAAAAAATAATTTAGAGTTAAAAATCTCTAAATTTGATGAACAGATAAAAGCTTATGAGGCTAAAGTTGCACAAGGGCATAATTATGGTAAATTAGATCTAAAAGTTCAGGCTTTACGTTCTAATGATGCAGGTAACATCTTTGGATTTAAATTAAAAAGTAGAGAAGCTAATTTTGGCGATTTTGGTTTTTCAGAATTTTTAACTCCTTTAGGAAGTGCTATTTATGGAGCATCCCAAGGGAATCCACCTGAAGATATGAGTGGACTACTTAATGTACAACCCAAAGACTTAAATTATCCAGATGCTAGAAATCATTTCCAAACCACCCTAACCTATGCCCTACCACTCTACACAGGTGGTAAACTAAATCAATATCAAAAAATAACCAAAGCCTTAGAACATATGAGTCAACTTGACACATCTAAGCTACTCAATGAAAAAGTATTTCAAACTACAAAAACTTTTTATGATATTTCACTCATTGAGCAGTACACTATAAACTTAACTAATATTGTTAATAATATTGAGCAACTAGAAACCATTGTAACCTCTATGAAAGAAGAAGGGTTCGCCAAAGAGATTGATCAACTTGAAGTTCAAGCAAGAAAAGCAGAAGCACAAACCATGCTTACTCAAGCCAAATACAATAAGGAGTTGGCATATCAATACCTCTCTTTTCTTCTCAATTATAAAGTAGACTCTATTCAATATATTAATGGTTTAGCCCATATGCCCAAAATCAATCGAGAAGAGATTCAACAAAATAATTTGGATATTCAAAAGGCAAAAGTGGGAGAAGATATTACAAAAATGGCTATAAAGCTACAAGAGTCTAACTTTTTACCTACAGTTGGTGCTTTTGCTGAGTATGGTTCATCTGATAATCAACTGCTCAATGAGTTTATAGACAAAGATTTTTATACCGTTGGTCTTCAATTGGAATGGAATTTATTTAATGGAAAGATTGACAAAAACAATTTAGATCGAGCAAAAGTAGAAAATATGAAAGTGCAAGAGCAAGTTGCACTTGCAAAACAAGGAGTCTGCTTACAGGTGAGAAAACTCTTAACTGAAGTTAAAAGTAGAGATGCAGAGATAACAAGCTTAGAGACACAATTTAATTTTGCATCAACAGTTTATAGCAACTATCAGGAGCGTTATAGAGAAGGAATCACTTCTATTTCAGATGTACTTATCAAACAATCTAAAGAGCTAGAGGTACTGTTACAACTGTTAACTGTAAAGAACAATCGAAATGCAAAAGTTTTTGAACTTACAAGTATTATAAACAAAGGGGAAGTATAATGAAAAAATTAATAATTGGAGTTTGTCTATTAGGGCTAACTACATTAAGTGCAATTGAACTGGATTTAGCAGGTTCTGTCAATTCAGACAATCAAAAAATGATTACCAGTAGATACATGGGTATTGTTAAGAAAATGTTGGTATCAGAGGGAGATGTTGTTAAAAAAGGTCAAATTTTATATCAAATTGACTCCAAAGAGATTGACTCCAAAAAAGAGCAAGTAAATTTGGCTATTTCACAAGCACAACTTGCTCTTCAGATGAATAAAAATCAATACTCAAATGTACTCTTAAACTTAGGACGATATGAAAGATTGTTTAAAAAGGGAATGGTTTCAAAATATGAGCTAGAAAACTTGCAATTGGGTGCTAAAAATATGAAAGATATGGTTAGTATTGCTTCAAAGCAAGTGAAACAAGCACAAGCAATGAAAAAAGAAGTAATGAATCAGTATAATTATCTCAAATTAAAAGCACCCAACAAAGGTGTAATTATTTCAAAAATGTTAAGTGTTGGAGAGATGGCAATTCCAGGAATGCCTGGAATTGTCTTAACCGACTTAAGTAAATTAAGTATTTTGGTTGAAATATCAGAAGACAATATAAAGTTTATGAATTTAGGGAAAACTGTTCAAATCGAAATACCGTCTATGGGATTTAAAACTGTTGGAAAAATTCACTCAATTATTCCATCTTCTAACCCTATGACACATAAATTTAAAATGAAAATCAATTTTAGTACCAAAGGTAAGTCGATTTACCCTGGAATGTATGCTAAAGTTCACATTAAAGGATAAGCGTGGCAAATGAAGAATCGAATCAAATAAAAAAAGAGCCTTATGTTATTAAGGATGTTGCAGGGAAATTGGGTCAAGGTTTTTTACGAAACCCACTAACAGCTGTTTTAGGAATTGTTATTTTAGTATTGGGATGGATAGCATTAAATACAATGCCAAGGGAAGAAGATCCTCAAATTGCTATTTCTGGTGGGGGGATTATTGTCGCCATGCCAGGGGCAACTCCTGTTGAAATAGAGAGAATCATCTCTATTCCGTTAGAAAAGAAACTTCGAGAAGTTCAAGGTATTGAAAATGTTTATAGTCTCTCTATGGACAATGTAGGAATCGTTAATGTTATGTATTTTATTGGTGAAAATAGGGAAGATTCGAACCTAAAACTCTATGATAAAGTAATGCAAAACATGGATCATCTACCAAAAGGTGCAATGCAACCACTTATTAAACCTTTTGATATAGATATTGATGTACCTATTATTACCATTGCACTCTATAAAGATGAGAGTTCTCCTCTGTCTTTGGTTGAGTTTAATGAGGAACTTCGTGATTTCAAAAACAACATTAACAGTATTGAAAATGTTGCAAAAACAACTTTACATGGATCACATAAAGAGCAGTATAACATTGAAGTTGATGTTGGAAAATTATCAGCATACCACCTTTCAATGGGTCAAATCATGATGGCAGTTAAAGGTTTAGCCACCAATGTTCCTGATGTAAAAGGGAGAACATTTGATAATAAGCTTGTGATATTTGGAATTTCTAATGCCATTGAAAGTATTGAAGATGTTAAAAATGTTATGGTGGC
>Ga0256844_10000374_pt1 | contig 17162 bp, 17 predicted proteins | sample MusselsmetaG_FD_189100 | JGI IMG/M metagenome (GOLD analysis project Ga0256844, IMG submission 189100) | Mussel associated microbial communities from hydrothermal vent at the East Pacific Rise, Pacific Ocean - Mussels | ecosystem: Host-associated > Mollusca > Shell > Unclassified ... | reverse complement strand
TGTTTCTTTCATTTCACTCTCTAAATCTTTTAAAGCCTTTGCAACCTCTGCCAAATCCACAGCCTCTTCCTCTTCAAAGGTGTCTACATATCTTGGGATATTTAGATTATAATCATTTTCGGCTATCTCTTGAAGTGTTGCTCTGTGGCTGTACTTCTCTATCTCTTTACGCTCTTGGTAGGTGGTTACTATCTTCTTTATATCTTCAATTCTTAAATGGTTTTGATTTTTAACCTTTTCAAAATGGGCAGAGGCATCTATGAAAAGCACACAGTCGCTATCTTCTCGGCACTTTTTAAAGACCAAGATGGTGGTGGGGATGCTTGTACCATAAAAGATATTGGCAGGTAAGCCGATTACAGCATCTAGGTAGTTTCTATCTTCTATCAGATAACGGCGAATATACCCTTCGGATGCTCCACGAAACAGCACACCATGAGGCATAACCACAGCCATTGTTCCGTTGTCGTCAAGATGGTAAATCATGTGTTGAATAAAGGCAAAATCTGCTTTGGTTTTTGGGGCGAGTTTGCCATATTGACTAAATCTATCATCGCTAAGATGGAGGGGATTCGCCGACCAGTGGGCTGAAAATGGGGGATTGGCTACAATGGCTTCAAAACGCTTATCAAGATGTTGAGGGTTCTCTATGGTATCTTCTTGTTTAATGTCAAAATCTCGGTAGTGGACATCGTGCATTATCATGTTCATTCTGGCAAGGTTATAGGTGGTTCGGTTTAGCTCTTGACCATAGAAGCCACTAACCCCACCAACCTCTTTTGCCACACGCAACAGCAACGAACCAGAGCCACAAGTTGGGTCATAAACCGATTTTAGTCGCTCTTTGTTGCTGGTTACAATTTTTGCTAAAATCTTGGATACCTCTTGAGGTGTATAGAACTCCCCTGCTTTCTTTCCTGCTCCCGATGCAAATTGACCAATAAGATACTCATAAGCATCCCCAAGCACATCACGGTCATGATTTTTAAGCTCAAAATCAATCTTGTCAAGGTGCGACAACACTTTGGCAATTAGGCTATTTTTTGCCTCTTCACTTCTGCCCAATTTGGTACTGCTTAAATCAAGGTCTTCAAAAAGATGCTCAAAATCATCTTCGCTCTCTTGCCCCATGGTGCTTTGTTCGATGCTGTTTAGAATATTGGTTAAATCTTCTAATATAAAGTTATCGCTATCGCCACTACCACGACTTGCCACAGCTGAGAAGAGTTCAGAGGGTTTCAAAAAATAACCCAACTGCTCAATAGACTCTTCACGTACAGCCTCAAGATACTCTTTTCCCTCTTGGCTCTCTTCATCTATATCTTTAAATTTAATATTGTCTTCTACCAAAATATCATCAGCATAACCATTCATCTTTTCAGAGAGATATTTATAGAAGATAAACCCCAAAATATAGTCCCTAAACTCATCTGCATCCATTTTTCCACGCAAAGTATTTGCTATGTTCCATAACTGTTGCTCTAGCTGTTTTTTTTGCTCTTCACCCATATAATATATTGCCTTATTTTTTAATTGGGGAATTATATCGTATATTGTGTCGGCTGAAGCCAACCCTACAGTTGCAAAAACATTAATTCAGTTCGATAGATGTAGGGTTGGCTTCAGCCGACGCAACATTCAAAAAGATAAAAAAGATTTGGGAAAATAAAAAAGAAGTGGTGCACCAGAGAGGATTTGAACCTCCACGCCGCGAAGCACGAGCCCCTCAAGCCCGCGTGTCTACCGTTCCACCACTGGTGCATTTTGATAACTTAAAAAGGCTTATCGAAACCTGTCTACGAGGAATTAGAGTGGCATTATACCACTCTAAACTTATCTAGTCTTTAAACTGAAACCTATCCAAGGAATGGGTTAGCGTAAAGAGCAATAAGAGCAATAACTAGTGTATAGATTACCTGTGCTTCAATCATAGCAAGAGCAATAAACATAGTAGTCATCAATTTACCACCAAGACCTGGGTTACGTGCAGTACCAGCAATAGTAGCAGCAGCAGTGTGACCCATACCAATAGCTCCACCAAGAGCAGCAAGACCAAGACCAACACCAGCAGCAACTACTGAGTAAGCTTTAATCATAGAGTCTCCGTCTGCTTCACCAGCAAATGCAACAGCACCAAGTGCCAAGAAAAGTAAGAAAAACTTTTTCATTTTAATATCCTTAAGTTTATGGGCTTTAAGTCCCCTTAGACTGCGTTTCAAAGTCTGTTCGGATAGCGTAAACAACTTTTTTACAAAAGATGCCAACAGACACATAAATGCAACCTGTTTCCCTACTTATCACTTCGTAATAACGGTGCGATTATAACCAAGATAAGATGATATAATTATTAAGATAAAGTAAAATAAAAAAAAAAGTGATAAAAAAATTTTAATGGGTTAAAAAGAGACATTTAATAGTTTTATTAAATTATTTTTTTGATTTATCGGACAAAAGAGTGTCCGAATAACATGTTTAATGACATGTTTTTAATTTATTTTGATTTGTTCCACTCAAAATAAGTTTTGGCTTTAGAAATATCACAATAATTAAATCGTACATCTTCGCCTTTTTTAGCGATAGTAAAACCTTTTTCATCAGCAGAAGTCATTAAACCTTTTTCTTTATCTCCACCGTTAATTTTGAACTTTACACGTTCATTAACAGCCGATATAAAATGGCTTGGATTTTCTAATTTTCTTTCGATTCCAGGGGAGCTTACTTCAAGAAAGTATGCACCATGCATTGGAGGGTTTACATCAAAAAATACAGAGAGTTCATGTGAAATATCTGCACAAAGGTCAAGTTTTACTCCACCTTCTTTTGTAATGTAAACTCTAAAAATAGTGTTGCTATCTTCTTGTGCTGTTTCTGTTCCATAAAAAGAAGCTCCATTGGCTTTTACAATTTTGGCTATCTGTTCTTCAAGATTCATCAGATTCTCCTTTTTTTGGTTCTTCTTCTTTGTTATCGTGTCGTTTACCTATCTGTTTAAAAAGTGCTTCTATGTTTGCTATCTGTTCGAGTTGTGTATCAAACTCAAAAGTAAACTTAGGAGACTTATACCACCCTTCACTCTCGCGAACAAAGGTTGATAAGTAACCTGAAACAGCTCGAAGTTGACGTAGTGCCTCTCCTTGCTCTTTTTCGGTTAGATACGATTTATCAAGGTAAACTTTTGCATCATAACGCCCACGTGAACAGACAACTGCTGTCACGGCTAGAGCGTTAATACGATTATCATTCATTCCAGAAAAAGCTTCTGGAAGTAGTTCAATCAAGCGAGACTCGGTTCGCTTTCTTTTTATCTCTTCTTCTCTCATTTGTACCCCATATAAATAGAGGGCAGACACAGAGGTCGCCCCTACCGTAAAATTAATCTAATTTTACTTGTTCTTCTACCATTTTGAAGGTTTCGATAACATCGCCCTCTTTGATGTCGTTGTAGTTGTTAAGCATAATACCACACTCGAAACCATTCTTAACTTCTTTAACATCATCGTTAAATCGTTTAAGAGATGAAATCGTGGTTGTGTAGACAACAACACCTTCTCTAATAAGTCTTGCACCTGCATTTCTAACAATAACACCGTCAGAAACTTTACAACCTGCGATTGTTCCAACTTTAGCCACAGTAAATGTTTCACGTACTTCTGCTTGACCTGTAACCTCTTCAGAGATTGTAGGACTCATCATACCACCAAGAAGTGCTTTTACATCATCAAGAAGTTCATAAATGATTGAGTAAGTTTTAATCTCAACACCAAGCTCTTTTGCTCTCTTCTTAACTGCACCTGTAGGTCTAACATTGAACCCTAAGATAATAGAGTGTTCCGAAGCATCTGCCAATTGAACATCTGACTCTGTAACTCCACCAACACCTTCATGAATAACGTTAACTTTAACCTCTTCATTTTTAAGCTCAGCCAATGTTCCTTTAATTGCCTCAAGAGAACCTTGAACATCTGTCTTAATAATAACTGGTAACGATTTAAGGTTACCCTCTGCAATAATTGCAGATAAGTCTTCAAGTGTAACTTTTGTACTCTTAGAAAGCTCTTTGGTTCTTGCGTATTCTGCTCTTTTATCTGCCAATTCTCTGGCATCTTTTTCAGAATCCATAACAACTAAAACCTCTCCAGCGTCAGGAACTTTTGAAAGTCCAACAACAGCAGCAGGGGTACTTGGTCCAATAGATTTTGTTTTTGAACCATCATCTAAAATTAGTGTTTTAACTTTACCAAAAGTTGTTCCAACAACAAAGCTATCTCCAATGTTCAATGTACCGTTATGAATAATAACATTTGCCGTAGCACCAAACCCTTTTTCTAAAGAAGACTCAACAACAACTGCTTTTGCATTTCTTGAAGCATCTGCTGTAAGCTCCATTACTTCTGCTGTAAGAAGAAGGGTATCGAGTAAATCATCAATTCCTGCACCTGTATGTGCTGAAACTTCTACAAACTCGTGATTTCCACCCCACTCTACAGGAGTCAATTCAAGTTCTGCCAGTTGAGATTTAGCCAATTCAGGATTTGCACCCTCTTTGTCCATTTTGTTAATCGCAACAACAATTGGAACACCTGCTGCTTTTGCGTGAGAAACAGCCTCTTTTGTCTGCTGTTTAACACCATCATCAGCTGCAACAACAATAATAACAATATCCGTTGCCTGAGCTCCACGTGCTCTCATTTCTGTAAAGGCTGAGTGACCTGGAGTATCTATAAATGAAATCTTTTTACCATTTTTAGTAACTTGATATGCACCAACATGTTGTGTAATTCCACCTGCTTCACGAGCAGCTACTTTTGTAGAACGAATTCTGTCAAGTAGTGAAGTTTTACCATGGTCAACGTGACCCATTATGGTAATAACTGGTGGTCTTTCAGTTGGATTCTCATCTTCAATTTCATCATATACTTTTACATAATCTAAAGCATCTAATGGATCAACTGTATGCACTTCAACTTCAAACTCTTCTGCAAGAATTTCAATAGAATCTTTATCAAGGAAGTCATTTTGAGTAAACATTGTTCCCAACGTGAAAAGAACTTTAATTACTTCTCCTGTACTTCGTCCAACTTTCTCAGCAAACTCATAAACCCTTACGTTTTCAGGAATTTGAATAGAGGTAATTGGTCCAGTACTCTCTTCTCTAATATATTTCTTACGTTTTCCACCACGTCTAAGTCCTGATGGTCTTCTACGGTGTCCACCTATTCTTCCACGGTTTTGCTGTTGTCCACCACCTGCGGCAGCTCTTTTTTTAGCCTCTTCTTTACGTTTTGCTTCTTGACGCATCATATCTTCATAAATATTCTTATCAGAGAAATCCAACATTAATACTTCAGGTTCTTCTTCAATTTCTGTAACTTGATTACGTCCATATCCACCAAAGCTAGAGTTTGACATAAAGTTTAACTTTTCACCACTCTCTTTTGCTGTAGCAATTTTTTTAGCTTTTTTCTTAGAAGGAGGTGTTGGCATACCTGCTGGTTTTTTACGTTTAACTGCAACTTCTTTTGGTTTACGGTCATCTACAATTCTAATTCTAGGCTTGTCTCTGTCTGCTTTTTTAATAACAGTAATACCGATACGTTTACGCTTTATTTTTGGCTTTTCTACAACTACAGGGGCTTCTTCTTTAGGAGCTTCTTCCACTGCTGGAGTAACATTTTCAACTGTTGTTGCTTCAGCTTCAACTTTAACTTCTTCAGCCTTCTTCTCTACTATTGTCTCTGTTCCCTCAACAACTGCTACAACTTCCTCTTTAGGAGTCTCTTCAACTGTTGGAGTAACTTCTTCTTTAACAATTTCAATAATTAAAGGCTTTTTCTTTTTAGGAGTTGCTGTAATTGAACCGATTCTTCGTGTAGTTTTCTTTCTAATCTTAGAAGGCTTCTCTTTTTTAGTCTCCACAACTTTTTCTACTTTTTCTACTTGTTTTGTAGGACTTTCTACTGGAGTTTTAACTTCAGTTTTCTTAACTACCGAAACTTTTTTAGGAGTTTTAGGTTTCTCTTCTTTTTTGGGTTTGACACCATTAATTGCATAATCAATTAATATTCCAGCTTCCTCTACCGTAACGGTACTATTAGCTGCTTTTACGTCGTAACCTAACTCTTTAGCTTTCTCAATAAGGACTGCATTTGATGCACCTGCTTCAATGGCAATCTCTTGGATTTTAACTCTATCCATTCTTATCTAACTCCTTTAAATGCTTAACAAACTGTTCACTATCTTCACTAGAGAGCCGAAAACGTTTCGTTAAACCTTTTATTTTTTTTTCGTTTTCACGACAACTGTCACATATATAAAAACTTCGACCTTGTCCTGAATAAGGAAAAATGTTACTGTTTTTCTCTTGTAGGCGAAGTAGTTTTTTTTGAAGCTCTCGTTCTCTACATGTTATACACATGCGTACTGGTTCATTTTTTCGCATAATTATACCTAATTTTTATTATTAACTCTTTGAAGTTACACCATAATTATCAAGAGTCTTTGTAAATACCCTATATTTGGGAAATTTTTGAGCCAAAGCATTGTGAATTTTAGGTGCATCATCAGCATAACAGAGTGTAAAAAATGTTGAACCTGAACCAGAAAGTGTACTCATCAACGCTCCATTTGCCAAAGCTGTTTTTTGAACTTCAAAAAGTTCAGGCATCTGTTTCATTCTTCGTGTTTGATGAATTTTATCTTTTGAAGCAATTTTTAATAAATCCCAAGACTCTGTCATAAACAAAGAGGTCATAAAAGAAGCACGAGAAAGAGAGTAAATCATCTCCTCTGTTCGATACAAATCAGGCAAAACATTTCGAGATTTTGCAGTTGAAATGGTTTTATTGGGAATAACAAGCACTGCCCTTAAATAGTCAGGTACTTTTCTTTTTTTAGAATAAACCTTTTTATCTTCAACACAAGCCACATTAAACCCACCCATAACAGCAGGTGTAATATTATCAGGATGTGGTTCATACTCTAACGCCAAATTTAATATTTTTCTTTTATTATAACGCTCTCCTGCTGCTACATAAGCAGAGGTTAGTGCAGCTGTAATAACAGCTGATGACGAACCCAATCCCCTAGAAATAGGGATTCTATTTGTGAATTCAAAACGAAAATTATCCCGTTTTCCTTTAATTTTCTGATACTGTTTATTAAAAATATTCATAAAAAGAATATTCTTACGAATGTGGGGGTTTTCTGCTCCCTCTCCATGGGTCGAAACAGAAAAAAAGCGAGAAGGTTTAATGGTTATTTCATTACGAAGGTTAACAGCTAAACCTAAGGTGTCAAAGCCTGGTCCAAGGTTGGCAGAGGTGGCAGGTACAGATACAAACAAAGTTTTTCCTTTGTGATGTCAAAACGGTGTGTTTATACGGCAGGTAAGATATACAGGGGTTTATTATCGTTTAAAATAGTCACTTCACTCAACATGGAAGGTAATTCAAACCGTTGCTCTACAGCCTCATCAATTTTTTTCGTTATTATAGTCTCTTTTTCCTTGATAAAGTAAAGTTTTCCCATCGCTTTTATTGGTTTTTCCCCATTTAAATCAAAAGCGTTACACCCATCAAAAGAGATATTTTTCAAAATTTCTAAAGAACGCAAGGTAATATAGGTCAATTTAATTGCCATATAAGAGCCAGGACCGTTGGTATAGACAACATTTGAGTAGTTATATTTCTCAGAGAGCTCAGTTAAAATTTTCAAGAGAATTTCTGAAGTTTTTTGATTACTTTCAATTTTTTCAATTAGCAAGTCATCTTGGTAGACCCCTATTAAAAGGGGGGAAGAGATAGAGATTATGAGAATTTTATAAGAACTAAGCAAAACTTTTTGCAAACTCCCGACTTTGAACTCTATTTAAGGCTACCATTTCATAGTTTGCTGTATCTGCTAACAACTTAACGGTTAACTCATGATTAAGTTTATGACTTCCTGCAAAAGAGCTGTATGCTCCTAAAATATTATGCCCTGTTACCATCATATCTCCCATTGCATCTAAAATTTTATGACGAGCGAACTCATTATCAAATCTTAAACCTTCAGGATTTAAAACTTTCTCATCATCAAGACCAATAGCATTGTTCAAACTTGCACCTAAAGCCAAATTAATACTTTGCAAATACTGAATATCTCTCGCAAAACCAAATGTTCTAGCCCGTGAAATTTCCTCTAAAAAATCTTTTGTTCCAAAGCTATAGGCTTGTGACTGTCTACCTATCACTGGATGTTCAAAATCTATCTCAAAATCAAAGGTCACTTCACTGCTAGGAGAGAGCCTTACGAACTTACTTCCATCTCTAACTTCTACAGTTTTCTTAACTCGAATAACTTGTTTGGCAACATCTTGTTCTTCTATTCCTGCTTCATCCAAGAGCAGACAGAAGGAAGAAGCTGAGCCATCCATGATGGGCATCTCATTTCCATTTACAACCACACGCATATTATCGATACCATAAGCATAAACAGCTGAAAGAAAATGTTCAATAGTAGAGATATATCCTTTATCAGAACCAATAACTGTCGCCATTTGGGTATCAATAACAGAAGAGGGAGAGAGGGGAATAGAGAGTGCTAAATCTTCACGGTAAAAAATAATACCTGCATTAGCACCTAGAGGTTCAAGTCGAAGCTTTATAGGTTCACCTTTATGTAAGCCTATTCCAACAACTTCAACTGATTCTTTAATGGTTCGTTGATTCATAGTGATATTCCTTTGCTTTTGAAGCATATTATAACATAATTGTGAATTTTTTGTAAAAATGTGATTTGTTCTTTATTTTTAGAATATTTTTAAGGTTAATGTAACGTTTATAATTATTTAGTTCTTTATATTTAATTTTATTTTTTAACTGTTTGTAAATTGTATGTAAATCACAAAAAAATTTTACTACTCTTTCCTCTTTTTATCAAGTTTTTATGCTAAAAACCTAAAAAAAGTTACCAAAGCTATTATTTTTAAAATCAATAGAAATTTTATCTCATAGCTTTTAATTTTCATGGCTACTTTTTAACTAATCATGTTATATTGGCAATCAAATAAGACTAAATTAGTCCTAAATAGAACTTAAGGAATAAAACAGATGCAATACAATGATTTAAATGCTGAAGAGGTAAGAGTAATAGAGAATAAAGGTACAGAGATGCCTTTTTCAGGGAAATATGATGGTTTTTATCAAGCAGGAGTTTACAACTGTCGTAAGTGTAACACACCTCTTTTTAGCTCAACAGATAAATTTGATTCAGGCTCAGGTTGGCCAAGTTTTGATGATACCATTCAAGGAGCAGTAAAAGAGATTCCTGATGCAGATGGGAGAAGAGTAGAGATTGTATGTGGTGCTTGTGGTGGACACTTAGGTCACGTTTTTGAAGGTGAACAGATTACTCCTAAAAGTACACGTCACTGTGTAAACTCAATTTCACTTGATTTTCAAGCTGTTGCCAATGATAATAAATATAAAAAAGCTTACTTTGCCTCTGGGTGTTTTTGGGGAACAGAGTATTGGTTACAAAAACCTGAAGGTGTTTTTGATGCAGATTCAGGCTATATGGGTGGACACACCATCAACCCAACATACAGAGAAATTTGTGGAAAAAAAACAGGTCATTTGGAGACAGTAGAGGTAACCTATGATCCAAGCATCATCTCCTTTGAAACTTTAGCCAAACTCTTTTTTGAAACACACAACCCAGAACAGATGAATGGTCAAGGACCAGACATTGGTCCACAGTACCTTTCTGCTATATTTACCAATGATAGCCAAGAAGAAGAGATTGCTACAAAACTTATTAATGAACTTGAAGCCAAAGGAATGAACATTGCAACCATGATTAAAGATGCAAATGAACATACCTTCTATATTGCAGAACGAGAACATCAAAACTATTATAAATTAAGAAACTCTACACCTTATTGTCATGCTTATACCAAAAGGTTTTAAAGTTTTTCCAAATTTATGCTAATATTGTGCTAAAAAACAAAAACCAACCAAATCTATTTCCTTTATTCAAAAAAGGAAGTAGAGAAAACATTTAGGCACATAAAAAATGAATTTTCTAAACAAAATATTTTCAAAAAAACAACATAAAGTAGAGACAACTCTAACCATTACCTCTGAAAATGGTTTTCACCTAAGACCCATTGCTAAATTTGTTAATGAGGTTAAATATATTAATGCCACTGTGACCATTATCGCTAAAGAAGAAGAGGTCACGGCTACACAAGTTCCTAAAATTTTATCACTCTCTTTAGAAAAAGGGGACAGCTTTATTTTAAAGTGTATAGGAGAAGATGCCCAAAAATCTTCTGATTATCTTGCTACCTTTTTTAAAGAAATCATGAATAAGGACATTGTATTAGAGGAGATTGTTCAAGAAGAGGCAGATTATAATGCTTCATCTTTAGAAGGAAGAACCATTGCAAAAGGAATTGCCATTGCTCCTTTGGTTAAATATGAAAAAAAAGAGAGTGCAAGTAAGAAGAAATCTAACTTATCTCTTAAAGATGCCATTAAACGTACAAAAGAAGAGCTTTATAACCTCTATCAAATGAATAAAAATCAACATGAATCTCAAATATTTTTAGCACAGCAAGAGTTAATCTCTTCAGATATATTTCGCTATCAATGCTCAAATGTACGAACATTCACACAAATCATTCAAAAAGAGATTGAAAAGCTAGAAAATACAAAATTTGCTTCACGCATCTCAGACTATAAAGATGTAGAACAGAGAGTATTGGCATATTTGGGCATAACCATGACATTAGAAGTTCCGAGTACATCCTATATTTTACTCTGTAACGATCTCCTTCCTAGTGAAATTTTAAGCCTTAAAGATACAGCCATCGAAGGAGTTATATTACAAAAAGGCACACCTACTTCTCACGCTTCCATTTTGTTACGTTCTTTTGCTATTCCTTCAATGATTATTTCTCAACCCATAAGAGAACTCAGTCTAAAAGCTATACTCGATGCCAATAGTGGAGATCTTGTTTTAAAACCAACAACCAATGACATTCGAAAAGCAAGAGAGAGACAGTCAATCTTTATAAAAATACAAGAGAACAGTTATCAAAAACGTTTTGAATCAAGTACCACAAAATATGAAGAAGAGATAAAAGTTCTAGCAAATATTACTGATTTAGAATCAGCCAAAGAAGCAAAAGAGCAAGGTGCAGATGGGGTAGGACTCTTACGAACAGAATTCCTCTTCACCGAAGAGAAGCCTTCTGTAGCAGAGCAAATTAACGCATATACAGAAATATTTGAACTCTTTGACACATTAACGGTTAGAACCCTAGATATTGGGGGAGATAAGTCCCTACCATACACACATATCCCCAAAGAAGAGAACCCTTTTTTAGGCATAAGAGGCATTCGATTTTCACTAAGAGAAGAGAGACTTCTTCGAGAACAACTGTTGGCTATTTTTAAAGCGAGTGAACAATTTACACCAAATACAAAAAACATTAAAATTATGTTCCCAATGGTTTCAAACACAATAGAGTTTATAAAAGCAAAAGAGATAGCTGTTCACATTGCACAAGAACATACCATTAACATAAGCCACATTCAGTTTGGAATAATGTTAGAAGTTCCTTCTGTTATTTTTGCATTACAAGAGTTTAACAATTTAGTAGATTTTTACTCTATAGGAACAAATGACTTAACTCAATACCTCTTTGCCATTGAACGTACCCACCCTACTTTGGTCGCAGATGCAACTTCTCCTATGTTAATGTCTGCCTTAAGAATGATTAAAGAAGAGGTGAACAAACCCATTAGTATTTGTGGAGAGTTAGCAGGGCTAGAAGAGGTAACAAAAGAACTACTAGAGATGGGCTATAACGAACTCTCTGTTTCAGCTAAAATCATACCTTCTCTAAAAGAGAGAATTCGACATGTTTAACTTCTTCCAAAAAATAGGAAAAGCACTCATGACCCCAATTGCTGTCCTACCCATCGCAGCCATTTTACTACGACTAGGATTTGGAGACATCCCCTACATCAATGGCGACATAGCCAATATTATGAAAGTTGCAGGAGAAGCTGTTTTCTCTAATCTTGACATGCTTTTTGCCATCGGTATTGCCTATGGATTGGCAAAAAACAATGATGGAGCAGCAGCACTTTCAGGTGCAGTAGGTCTCTTCATAGCAAAAGCTGTCTATTTGGAAATTGATAAAGATTTAAATATGGGTGTCTTCATCGGAATCATCATCGGAATTTTAGCAGGAACACTCTATAACCGTTTTCACACCGTAAAACCCCCAGAATTTTTAGGGTTCTTTGGAGGAAAACGTTTTGTACCCATCATCACAGCTCTATCTGCCATTTTAGTGGGTATTTTAGCAGGTTATTTTTGGCACTATGCCCAAAGTGGAATCGATGCCTTTTCTAACTCTATTATTAGCCTAGACGAAATAGGAAGCTTCATCTACGGAACACTCAACCGTCTACTAATTCCTCTTGGTTTACACCACATTTTAAACTCTATATTTCTCTTTCAAGTAGGCGATTATGAGTACATTAAAGATGGTGCAACCGTAGTAGCCAATGGAGACCTTCACCGTTTCTTTGCAGGAGACCCAACAGCTGGTGTCTACATGGCAGGTTTTTACGTGGTTATGATGTTTGGATTACCAGCAATGGCACTTGCCATCTACACCACCACCCCAAAAGCACAACAAAAAAAAGCAGGAGCAATCTTATTTGGCGTTGCCTTTACCTCTTTTCTAACAGGAATCACCGAACCACTAGAGTTTCTTTTCCTATTCGTTGCCCCCCTACTCTTCGTACTCCATGCTATCCTTACAGGATTAGCCCTAGCCACAGCCCACTCTATGGACATACATCATGGTTATGGATTTTCAGCGGGGTTTATTGACTATATTATTAACTATAAGTTAGCCAAAAACCCTCTACTTATTCTACCTCTTGGGTTGGCATTTGGATTTATATATTTTAGACTCTCTTCTTATATTATAAAAACATTTAAATACAATATTTTTGCAGAAACCAAAGAGGAAAAAATAGAACAAGACGGCAATGAAGCCTTAGCCTTTATAGAAGCACTTGGAGGAAAAGAGAATATTATCTCCACCGATGCCTGTATCACACGTCTAAGAATGGAAGTTAAAGCCTCAGCCCATTTAGACGATGAAGCATTCAAAAAACTAGGAGCAAAAGGCGTTATCAAACCCAATGGAACAACCATTCAAGTAGTTTTAGGAACAAAAGCAGAGAGTGTAGCAGAGAAGATTAAAGGTGCATTGTAAAAAATGAAAAATATTAATCTCTCTCTCTTCAGCATTATTATTCTATCTTCTCTTAGTTTAGCTGAAGACATTACAGTAACCGACGTAAAAGCAAAATACTCTAATAACAATAAAATAGAAGCATCAAAAGAGTTAAAACAGAGTTTAAAGCTAGGATTTTCTAGTACTACAGGAAATACAAAAACATTAAATATCAACGGTAAATATAGTTTCTCTTTTGCAACAGAAGGGTATGCCGAGAATCTACTAAAAGTGGCCTTTGACACCTCTGCATTTTTTACAGAAACCAATAAAGTTAAAAGCAATGAAGAGTATTTAGCAAATATAGGATTCGAACAAGATATTGATAGTATTTGGTTAAGCTATATGGGTATTAAGTGGTTAAAAAATCCTGATTTTAAAAACTACAACAATAAAGTTTCACTTAATCTAGGTCTAGGAAAAGAGCTTTTTAATGATGGCAAACAACTACTCATTGCAAAAGTAGGAATAGCTTACAACTTAGAAGATTATGCAAACACCCAAGAAAGTGAAAGGTTTGGTTCACTCAATGAGTTTTTAGAATACAAAAATCAACTTAATAAAATTAGTAATTTGTACTTAAAAGCAGGTGCAATGCAAAATTTTGATGATATGAAAAAAGATTATGAAGGTGTAGGAGTATTGGGTGTAAAGTTCGCTGTTGGAGAAAATATAAATCTCTCCATAGAAGAGGAACTCTCATACGACAATCTTCCTCCTGAAGGTTTCAAAAAAATCGATACAAAGTCCATCATAAGATTGGGGTATAATTTCTAAATTTCTATTTTAAAATAACTTGAATTTAATATCAAACTTATTTATAAAGCCACCACAAAAAAGCAAACCCCAAACCAATATTCAAAAAGCTCAACTCTCCGTCGAACATCTTTTGAGTAACCCGTATAACTTTATCTGCCCACTCAGGTGGATAAAGGCTCATAACCTCTACCATCCAACTATTTATCTCTTGAGAATAGAGAAAATTAACAACTTCAGGTACAAAAAAAAGAAGCACCACACCCAAAAACCCCCAAACAGTTTTTTTAGGTTTTAGCTCATTTAACTTGGCTTGAAATTCTGGATTATGTTTTAAATTATGTCGAATATTTTTTAGTTTTTGTTTCATAATATAATTATAACAAACTAACTCAAAAAACTCCTCATTCTCTAATTGTTTAACAATCCCAACTCTTCTGAAATATCTTTAATAAGTTTAGAAAGTGGTCGTTTCCCTATCTCTTCATCGCTGATATATGCATTATAATCAATCTGTTCATGCTCGGAATCAGAGGCTTCAGCCCTGAACAGATAGAACTTAACATTTTTATAAAAATTAAGAGATACTTCTGCTTCATCTAGTTCCACGACATCCCCTTTTTGATGATTCAAGAAATTATATCAAAATTCTGTAACTTGAACTCTTCTCTTTATTCAAATTTTAATATAATACAACAAAACTAAAAAGAGAAAATATGGACAACAGTAATAACCCGTTACATGGGATAAAATTAAAAGATATAGTAGAACAATTGGTCGAACATTATGGATGGGAAGAGTTGGGGAAAAGAGTGAGAATTAACTGTTTTAATAACAATCCTCACATTAAAGCTAGTCTAAAATTTCTACGGAATGTAGACCATGAATGGGCTAGGATTAAGGTGGAGAAACTATATATTGAAACTTTTTTAAAAAAGTAAAAATAAAAAATATAGCCCTGAAAAGAGCTATAGGTAATACTATTCGAGTTATTAAAGATTTCTCTATTTAAAACTAACCTCTAGTAAAGTTTCTCCTTCACGAATGGTTCGGATGGTTTGATTTTCTAAAAGAAGAACTTTCTCATGATTTAGAACTATTGGTGTAATGGTATTTTTACCTGATGACTCTATAAACTCTAAATCAGCATAAATAATAGGTTTTCCAACTTTAACCTCAATACCTTCTTCTACAAGACGTTTAAAACCTTTACCTTTCAAAGCTACCGTATCTAAACCAATATGCACTAAAACTTCCAATCCATTTTTAGCCCGTATAGAATAAGCATGATTCGTAACAAATATTTTAGAAACAACACCTGAAATAGGAGCAACAAATGTATTTGATCTTGGCATTATGGCGATTCCATCTCCTGCCATTTTTTCTGAAAACACTTGATCGGGTACATCTTCTAATTTTACAATATCTCCATCAGCAGGAGAAACAATAGTTTGTTTTTTTGCTTTAAACAATCCAAACATCTACAATCCTTTTTATTTTTGTGATTTGAGCCATACTAAAAGAGACTCAATTTGTTCTTTGGTACGAATGGTGCTTGTTCCACCTTCAGAAATTCTTGCATTCATAGAAGCACGATTATCAAGCAATGCCACCACATCTTCTTCGATTCTATCATCTACACTTTGAAGCTCTTGTAGTGTAAGTTCAGAAATATCTACACCTCTATCTTCTGCCACGTTGACCACATTTCCTGTAATATGATACGCATCTCTAAAAGGAATACCAACTTCTTTAACCAAATAATCGGCTAAATCTGTAGCAGATAAATGCCCTACCATACATGCTTTTTCCATTTTATCTACATTTATGGTCATCTCATCTATCATTTCATTTAAAACCTCTAACGATAGTAACGCTGTACGAACAGAATCAAAAACCCCCTCTTTGTCTTCTTGCATATCTTTGTTGTAGGCTAAAGGAAGACCTTTCATAACTGTTAAAAGTGCGACTAGGTTACCATTTACCCTTCCTGTTTTTCCTCGAAGAAGCTCTGGAATATCTGGGTTTTTCTTTTGAGGCATAATAGATGAACCTGTGGCATGTTTGTCAGAGAGTTGAACAAATTTAAACTCACTCGCAGACCATAAAATAAGCTCTTCACTCAAACGGCTCATGTGCATCATCATGGTAGAGATATTAAATAAAATTTCTAATGCGAAATCACGGTCGCTAACGGTATCCAAGCAATTTAATGTTGGTGATTTAAACCCTAACTTTTCTGCTGTAATTTTTCGATTAATCGGATGAGGAGTCCCTGCCAAAGCAGCACAGCCAATGGGAGAGTAGTTGTTTCTATCATAAGAACTTACAAAACGTTCATAATCACGCTTGAACATAGAAGCATATGCCAACATATGATACCCAAAGTTAATGGGTTGAGCATGTTGTAAATGGGTCATTCCAGGGAGTAATGTTTTTGTATTTTTAGAAGCTACTTTAATAAGTGTAGATATGTTTTCTAACAATAAATTGGCAATTTTTTGAGTATTTTTCTGAACATAAAGCCTAAAGTCCAAAGCCACTTGGTCGTTACGACTTCGTGCGGTATGCAAACGCTTACCAGCATCTCCAATCTTATCTGTTAACCGACCTTCAATCGCCATATGAATATCTTCATCATCTCCATCAAGTAAAAAAGTACCTGATTCAACCTCTTTATATATATCAATAAGACCTTGTTCTATTTGAAGATAGTCTTCTTTTGAAATAATTTTTTGCTCACACAACATAAAAGCATGTGCGCGTGAACCTTCTATATCTTCTCGATACAATACCTTATCAAAGGGTAGTGAGTTATTCAACTCTTGAAGCAATTTTGAACTTTTTTCCGAAATTCTTGCTGATGCAATTTTTTTTGACACTATAAAATCCTAGTATAATAATTAATAGCATTTTAACATATTTTGGAATAAGAACTAAGGTATTATAAAAAATAAAATTGAGTTAAGAGAATAAAGGAAAAACGATAAAATAGGGGAGAAATAAAGAAAGAATCCAAAGAGGCAGCGACCTACATTCCCAATCCAGACAGGATAAGTATTATCGGCGATGGGAGGCTTGACTTCCAGGTTCGGAAAGG
>Ga0256844_10000373_pt1 | contig 17169 bp, 11 predicted proteins | sample MusselsmetaG_FD_189100 | JGI IMG/M metagenome (GOLD analysis project Ga0256844, IMG submission 189100) | Mussel associated microbial communities from hydrothermal vent at the East Pacific Rise, Pacific Ocean - Mussels | ecosystem: Host-associated > Mollusca > Shell > Unclassified ... | reverse complement strand
CGCATTACTACAGGGTGGTGTTTGCCCAAAATGGCTACAGGGTTCCAGAGTCACATATGCGGTGGCGCCTGCTGCCTGTCCAGGCTCAAGCTGGGCCAGGGCATTCACTTCTGCATGCCCCTGCCCAGCATACTGATGCCAGCCCTGAGCAATAATACGGTTTTTTCTTACCAGTAGACAACCCACCCGTGGATTAGGATGGGTAGTAAACCAGCCTTTTTTAGCCAGTTTAATGGCCTCAGCCATATAGTATTCATCACGATACATCTGCTATTTTTATCCGTCTTTTCCAGGGGCTTCCAGGCGTTCTATTTCCTGACGAAATTCATCAATATCCTGAAAGCTCCGGTATACCGAAGCAAAACGCACATAGGCCACCTGATCCAGCTTTTTTAACTCATCCATCACCCATTCACCCAGACGATGGGCAGCTACTTCTCTATCACCAGTTGCCCGTAGATTGTACTTGATGTGATTAACTGCCTGTTCAATGGTTTCCATTGATAGCGGACGTTTTTCTAATGCCTTGGACATACCCTGTAGTAATTTTTGCTCATCAAAGGGTACTCTGGAGCCATCACTTTTGATAATGCGCGGCATCACCAGTTCGGCTGTTTCAAAGGTAGTAAAGCGCTCAGCACAGGTCAGGCACTCCCGTCGTCGGCGCACTGAATCACCTTCATTGGCTAAACGGGAATCAATGACTTTAGTATCGGGTGCATTACAAAAGGGACAACGCATTCAGTTTAACCTTCTATGACAACTGATTAGGCATAAACTGGAAAACGTTTACACAGATCCAGTACATTTTGTTTGACCTGAGCAATACTACTCATGGTAGTCATTTTATCAACGACTCTATCTGCTTCATCCATTTGACAAAGTTCATCTAAAATATCACAGATCCAGCCAGCCAGTTCTGAACTCTCCGGTTCTTTAAAGCCGCGAGTTGTAATCGCTGGTGAGCCAATGCGTAAACCACTGGTGACAAACGGGGATTGAGGATCATTGGGTACGGAATTTTTATTCACGGTAATATTGGCCAGTCCTAATGCTGCATCAGCAGCTTTACCCGTCAGTTTACGGCTGATCAGACTGACGAGAAACAGGTGATTATCCGTGCCGCCGGAAACGACATCATAGCCCCGATCTAAAAAGACTGTCGCCATCGCCCGGGCATTTTCTACTACTTGCTGCTGATAGATTTTATAATCATCTTCCATGGCTTCTTTAAAAGCCACCGCCTTAGCAGCAATCACATGCATTAGTGGCCCACCCTGGGTACCGGGAAAGATCATTGAATTGAGTTTCTTTTCAATTTCAGGGTTGGCTTTGGCCAGAATCAGACCGCCACGTGGACCACGTAAGGTCTTATGAGTGGTCGATGTAGTCACGTCAGCAATCTGTACCGGGCTGGGATAAACACCCGCAGCAATCAAGCCGGCGACATGAGCCATATCGACCATCAGATAAGCACCCACTTCATCAGCAATATCGCGAAAGCGCTGCCAGTCCATCACTCGGGAATAAGCACTGAATCCAGCAATAATCATCTTTGGCTTATGTTCTCTGGCCAGACGTTCTACTTCGTCATAATCCACCTCACCGGTAGCTTCATTTAAACCATATTGAACAGCATTAAATAATTTGCCCGAAAAACTGACTTTAGAACCATGAGTTAAATGACCGCCATGCGCCAGGCTCATGCCCATCACCGTATCACCAGCATCTAGCAGGGCAAAATACACTGCTGCATTGGCCTGAGAGCCAGAATGTGGCTGAACATTGGCATAATCAGCAGCAAATAATTGTTTAGCCCGATCAATCGCTAATTGTTCAGCGACATCAACATTTTCACAGCCACCATAATAACGCTTGCCCGGATAACCTTCGGCATACTTATTTGTCAGCACTGAACCCTGGGCCTGCATGACTCTTGGGCTAGTATAGTTTTCTGAAGCAATCAGTTCAATATGCTCTTCCTGACGCACTTCCTCATGTTGCATTGCCTCCCAGAGTTCATCATCATAGCCAGCAATTGTCATATCTTTTGTAAACATGAGGAATCCTTATAAAATTAGGTTAAAATAAATCAAAGTGATAGTTGTTACTCGTCAGTAAAAAACGGTTAGCAACGCTGAGCTTCGGGATCATACCCTAATTTAAATAAAAATTCATGCATTGGAGAACCGAATCACCCATGAATTCATCACAGACACAACAGAGCTACTCAGAGAAGCAAATTGCTGCCGCATCACTGCTTGATTATTTAAAGACATGGCCATTATTTTTACTGCCACAGCATTTTTTATCGGCCATAATTCATCGTTTTATGCGTATCAAACAACCTGCTTTTAAAAACTTTCAAATTCAACAATTTATTAAATTATTTAACGTCAATATGGATGAAGCAGAAGTACAAAGCAGTACAGATTTTAGTGACTTTAATCATTTTTTTACCCGCAAGTTAAAAACAGGCGTGCGTCAGGATAATACGCGTGATAATGAGCTGTGTTGCCCGGTGGATGGTGCCATCAGTGAGCTGGGAACTATTGAACAGGAGCAACTTATTCAGGCCAAGGGGCATTATTTCAGCCTGCATGAGCTGCTCGGTGGTAATAAAGAGCTAACGGATATCTTTCGTAATGGCCATTTTGCTACTATTTACCTGTCACCCCGTGACTACCACCGCATTCACATGCCTATTGATGGTCAGCTGCAGCAGATGACACATATACCTGGAGATTTATTTGGCGTCAACAAAGCTTCGGTTAAAACCATACCCCGTTTATTTGCCCGCAATGAACGAGTTATTTCACTTTTTGATACACCTGCGGGGCCTATGGCATTAATTCAGGTGGGGGCCATTTTTGTCTCCAGTATTGAGACAAAATGGCAGGGAGTGGTTACGCCGCCACGCAGACAGCAAATACAACAATGGCAGTATGTTGAGCAGGACATTAAGCTGAGCAAAGCTGAGGAGATGGGGCGCTTTAATATGGGCTCTACCGTAGTATTATTATTTACCCGCAATCGTGTGCAGTGGAATACACAATTAGCACCGGATACCCCGGTGCAGATGGGACAATTACTGGCAGAAATAACTCATTCAGAGTGAAAGGATAAGGGGGGTCGTAAAGCAGGGGTTGGAGTCCAAGATCGGGGTCGGAGTCAAATGCTTACATTTGACTCCGACCCCTGGGGCTTATAAAAGAGGTAGTACAAATTCATTAAAGTCTTCATCTTCCATCGCGCCGCGATGAATATAGACAATCGTGCCGTCTTTGGCAATCACTGCAGTATAGGGCACAATGTTTTGTTTATTACCCCAGCGTTTCATTATAAGCGCACCTTTATCGGTATCAGTCACCAGGGTCGGGTAATTCATATCCAGTGAACGTTCAACATTGGCCAGTTTCTTTGCACTATCCAGACCAACACCAATAATTTGCAGCCCCTGATGAGCATATTGCTGTTGGTAACGTACAAACCGGGGAATTTCAAACTGGCAGGCAGCACACCAGCTGGCCCAGAAATTAAGCATAATAACCTTGCCCTGCCACTCTTTCAGAGTGTGCTGTACACCCTGAGTATCAGGCAGTTCAATGGCTTCCATCTGCCAGACATTATTAGTTTGCTCAGGCAGGGCAAGTTTGCCAGTTTTAGATTTTTTAACTAAACCCGGGGTATCCCCGCTATACTGCAGGTGATTTGTAGCCAGGGCTATCGAGTGCTGACTATAAAGATAAGCCGCTGCAATAATAGGCAGCCCTGCAAACAGCAGCCACTTTTTTGCTAATTGTCTGCTCATGATGATTTTACAGTTTTTGCTGCAAGCACACGCCAGCTCACCTCATACCGGGACTGCAGCTCCTGCAAATAGTGATGCATTTTCTCATCTATAACCAATTGTGCAATTTTATCCTTCATACTGATAAAGTGTCGTTTGCCGCCGGGGCGTCGATCCAGAATAGTGGCAATAATATAGCCTTTTTCAGTTTTTATAATCTGGCTATTTTGACCGTCAGCTAAATTTTTAATTGCATTTTCTATACGCGGATCACCTGATTGCTCTCTGACCCAGCCCATATCACCGCGGTGTTCACGTCCATAGGGATCAATACTAAGTTCACCGGCCAGTTTAAACAAGCTTTCACCCTGATTAATTCTGGCTAAGACTTGTTTTGCCTGTTGTTCAGTTGACAAAACAATCATCCCTAAATGCCAGCGTTGCGGTATAAATGATGCTTCTGGATGCTGTACATAATAATTGCGCAACACATTTTTTTCAGCTAACCACTGCTGCTGTTTATGCTCCAAAAACATGGCGGGCAGACGCTCTTGCCTGTAGCCGTTCACCTGAGCACTGACATCCATAGCAGCATCCTGAGCAGCTTGAGCAACCACTAATAATTCTGCCAATTGATAGATTTTCTCTAATAATTGATCTCTATGGCTTGCTGCTTCCTGTGGATCGATAATATCAGCCAGACGGATCTGAATCCCTGCATCTGCTTCTAAAACAATAGTATCTGACGGATTATCAATTGTTACCCGGCTTTCATATAAGCGTACATGGTAGCGATCACGCAGCAACTTGAGTGTCTGCTCATATTGCAACCTGTACTGCTTGCTGATATAAGATGATTTTGCTGCTTTATACCCATCACGATTGCCCTTATATTCATTGCGCAAGGCATCATCTGTTAGTTGTGGAATACTAATACTGCTTTTAAATTGTTCCATATAGGCACGATAAAGCAGGCCTTTACGAAAGTTGTCTATTTCTTTTTTAAATTCACTGCTTTGTTCAAGTTTAGCCTGTTGAGCTTCAATACTTAACAGCCTGGAGGTTACCAGGCGCTTGAGAATATTGCCGCGCAATGATGCCTGCTGTCCTTCTTCCATAGTATTAAACTGGGTATAAAAAGGCGAACTTCGCAGCGCTTGTTCAAGATCTTTGTCCGTTACCACAAGATTATTATTTATGGTAACCAGCACTTCCTGTGTGCTACTGTCACTCGCCCATGCACTACAAAAAAGGCTAAGAATAAAGACTGTTAACAACATAAAATGAAGCTGACGTGGAAAAAATAATTTCATTATAAAGGTTATCCCTATTAGATTATTATTACTATCAGGCTGAATTATTAAAACACAGGCCCGTTAATTTATATTAATATTCAAATATTCTTTAGAAAAAAGTCAGGGGGCATAAAGCCCCCTGCTGGTTTATATTAAGCTAACACTTATTATTAATCATCATCATCATCGTCGTCTTCATCAGGAATTTTACCGCCTAAATCAGGTGCGCTCTCATGCATCCATGAAACTGCCGCATCATAATCATTAATAATTGATTTACCTTTATACAAATAGTCATCATTGGCTTTAACCAGGAATGGCACACCATCACCATTAACTTCATGACAGGCAGCACATTTTATAGGTCCATGAGAACCATCCGGGTTATACATAGCAGCCTGTTTATAGGCTGTGCTATCCGTTCCTGGATCAACAGGATATAAACCATGTATAGACTGATGGCAAGCCTGGCAGGCTATACCAGCATGACCTTTGGAATAACGCATTAGACTGTATTTGCCCGGCTGATTGATAGGGAATGCCGCACCACCCTGGCCTTCAACATAAGGCGCTTCATGACAGTTGGCACAATGTGGTTCACCAGCCGATAACCAGTATTCCTTACCATGACTGGCCGCGCTATAGGGTACTGCTGTCGAACCCGTCGCACCCTTAGGTAAATCAGCCTGAGCAATCTTAGTCATTGGATTGGCAGATAAAATAGAAACATTAATATCACCATCAGCATCTTTAGTAACCAATGGGCCATTACCTTTTAAGGCAATTACTGCGATATCAGGCGTCATATGATCAGGGTTCCAGAAATCCAGTACATGTGATTTTTCCACATCAGCTTCACCCTTACTATTTAACACAATCTTAGGATCAAGATAAGTATCAGCCAGTTCCTGCACATCTTTCATGCCCAGAGCTTTTGCAATCGCTTCAATCGACTGGTTACGTAAAGTAGTTCCCTCTTGCCTGAAGGCATGAGTAATATTATCTCGCTGATATAACTCACGGGAAATCTGACTATGACAATTGGTACACCATAAGCCTTTACCGCCTTCATGATTACCAATTTTAGCAACATTATCCTGTAACCAGGTACCAATTGAGTTAAGGTGCTCTCTGGTTTCAACACCATCGGTGTCTTTATTCTGGTTGGTATGCACATCACGACCGGCAAAACAGCCTTTGGCATCACGGTTATCTCCATCAGCAAAGGCATTTTTACCATCCGCAGTAATTAGCAAGCCGTCAAGACCGCCATCCTGACGATGTGATGGATGACACGCCTGACAGGCACCGGAGCGACCATGAGAATCAGGCAGTGGTGCTTTTTTCAAATGAGCAAAATGCAAGGCCTGTGTCAATGGCTGAATAGGTTTCTCTTTGCCTTCTTTGTCCTTATGCATTTTAGATTGCAGAACACCAATAACGTTATCGGCATGACATTTCTGACATAATACCGGATCACGACCGATACGATTACTTACCTCTCGACCATTAGGCTTATAATTTTTTAAAAATTCGGTACCGTTTTTGTCATCATGCATTTCTAATACTGATACAGACGTTGCTTTTAGATTAGCAATCCAGTCTGAAGCACCCAGACCTTTCCAAAAGGCTTTTTCCTGCTTATACAGGTTGAATTTTTTACCATTGGCAGCTTCATTGGAATGACATCTTGAACAGGCCGGGACATCAATGGGGTTGGTGCCGACAAAACGCACAGGCTCACCGGTATGACTGTCTAATATCGGCTTACCTTCTTTGGCATCAACCAAAGCCACCCAGTTTTCCTGAAATGGACGGATATCACTTTCCACCAGTGTTAACGGACTTTTAGCAACACTACGATCACTAAACGGTGTCAGTGGCAGACCAAGGGCATCCCAGATGCCGGGATTAGTCAATAAAATTGGCACATTATCAAGCACCGGTGATTTAGTAAATACCTGAGTACCATGCTCGCCAGTATAATGTAAGAAACCATTTTTCATTGGACTGGGTACTGCCGCACCGGCCGGGCCATTATCCATCGGTACGGGGATCTGTAAACCAACATATTTTTTATCGGCATCCTTACTACCACCGGTAGGATTTGTACCCTTTAAATCTTTATAAATATACAAATGAGTCCAGTAGGCATTGGCAACACTTTCATTTTTACTGTATTTACCATCACCATTGACGTCGTAGGGCACTGACCAGTAGGCCAGTTTATTACCTTCTGAATAGGTATTATTAACAAAGCCATAGGCCAGCTTCATGCGTTTACGACCATCGACCAGAATACTGTGATCTTCTTCATCAGCTTCTAATAATTCAGGGTATTTTTTCTTACCTGTGGCAGTTTTTATCACTTGGGACTGAACAGAATTATAGGGCGGTAAAACGCAACAATAAGTAAAGTCAAAACCGGTACAATGCATACCCAGTTCATAATTGACAGTAATATTGTAATCATTAACCGGTTTACTGGCAGTGACTTTATCCACTTTAGGCGGTGGTGTTGCCGTTTTTGACGACATACAACCTGCCGATAGCAGGGTAACAGCAGTTAGGGTGGCGCCTAGCATCAGCTTAAGCATTTGAACATTCTCCTTTTATCACCTTTTAAATTGATAAAAAAATTGTTCCCGGCTAAAGACATTCATAATTATGCAGCACCATCAGAAAATCACTCAATGTCTTTACCAGTAAAGGTTTTCTTGGCATGACGGATGTGGTTGCCAATTTAAGACACATAAGTGCACTGAACTTAATTAAAACGTCCAAACAGAGAAACAAATTTAATTATCAGAAATGATGGTTTGATTAAAATGCGATCTAACGTCGCTTGAGATGTTTCCTATTATCCATTTCATAGCGGTTTAAGCTCCGCAGGAATACATCTTTAAACTGTAGATAAAACTAGCACATATTTTTTTAATGGTCAAATTATTTAGCAAAATTAAAAACGAATCAGTATTATGCCCGTTCAATAGGAAAACTAATCACTTCATTTATGTGAGTCAATTGTTTCATCACCATGAGTACGCGCTCAATGCCGATTGCTACACCGGCACAATCTGGTAGTTGTTCAAGTGCTGCAAGAAAAAATTCATCCATTGGCATTTGTTGAAAGCCCATTGCTGCGCGCTTTAAATTATCCGATTCAAAACGCTTTCTCTGCTCCTGGGCATTATTCAATTCATGAAAACCATTGGCAATTTCCATGCCGCCAATAAAAACTTCAAAACGCTCAGCTACCCGCTGAGCATCATGTTGAGCGATCCTGGCCAGACTGGCCTGACTTTGCGGGTAATGATATAAAAAGCAAATCCCTGCCTGAGTTTTCCCGTCTATTGTTTTAGATTTCCCTAAGTCCGGTTCAATAATATGACTGAATAAAAGTTCCAGAAAACGATCAATGGCTTCATTATCATCAAGCACATTAGCCAGTCCCTCTGTGGCAACACAGGCAAGCAATTGCTGTTTAGTCACGCTATGTGGGTTAATATTCAGTCTGTTTTCAAATGCCTGCTGGTAGGTCACAAATTCAGTCTCAGCTAATTGTAGATGGGGCAATAATAGTGAGCGTAGCAACTGCTCAACTTCAGTCATTAGCTGGAAATGGTCCCAGTCTGGACGATACCATTCCAGTAAGGTAAATTCCGGATTGTGCTTACGCCCGGATTCTCCCTGACGAAATACTTTAGCTACTTGAAAAATGGCGCCACTGCCTGCCGCTAGCAGACGTTTCATGGGAAATTCAGGTGAGCTATGCAAATACAATAGATGCCCGCCAACAGACTGACTTAAAGGCAGGTATTGACTACTGAAACTTTCAATAAAAGGGTCACTTGTTGTGGCATTTGATAACACCGGCGTGTCAACTTCCAGCACTTGCTGCTGATAGAAAAATGTGCGTATAGAATGCAACACGTCAGCCCTGAGCTTAATTAACTCAAAAGAGGCTGACGGCTGCCACTGGGCTGAGTTCAAAAAAAGCTTACCCGCAGAGCGATTAATCTTTAGCACGGGAAACATACTTGCCATTACGGGTATCGATCTTTAATTCTTCACCGATAGTAATAAACAGAGGTACCTGGACTACAGCCCCTGTTTCCAGTGTTGCCGGTTTGCCACCACCACCGGAAGTATCTCCCTTTAAACCAGGATCGGTATCCGTAACAGTTAAAACAACAAAATTCGGTGGCGTCACTGCCAGAGGATTACCATTCCACAAAGTCACCGTGCACATATCCTGTTCTTTAAGCCATAAGTTTGCATCACCCACAGCTGTTTTATCCGCCGCCATTTGCTCGAATGTTTCAGGATGCATAAAATGCCATTGTTCGCCATCATTGTACAAATATTGTAAATCTGTATCCATTGCATCTGCAGCTTCAACGGATTCACCCGACTTGTAAGTTCTTTCCACAACACGTCCGGTTTTCAAATTACGAATTTTAATACGATTAAATGCCTGTCCTTTACCAGGTTTGACCACTTCATTGTCAACGATAGAACAAGGGTCTCCATCAACCATAATTTTAAGACCCGAACGGAATTCATTAGTGCTGTAATTTGCCATAAGCTACTCTTTTAATATTATATGTCACGTCTTAATAAGACTTTTTATACCGGTTTTGTTTTTTCTTAACAAAAAACGTTAAAATAGGATTATTACTAGCCAATGTTCGTGAAAGAAAAGCACAATTTTTTTGAATTTCTTTGTCGCATTTTATCCCATTAATCAATAAAAATTAAGCTGCTATGATACCCCGAAAAAAGACTCAAAACCAGACAAAAAGCTATTTTAGCGATCCCCTGGAATTACTCAAACAGTTGAATCTAAGCGCTGAACAAGTGGGCTTTTCCGCACTGGCAGCAAAAAAATTTCGTTTTAAGGTACCCGTGGCCTTTGTCAGCAAAATAAAAGTAAATGACGCACAGGATCCCTTGTTGCGACAAATATTACCGGTTCAGCAGGAAACCGATGCTGCTCAGGGATATAGCGATGATCCTTTAAGCGAAGCACAGAGCGAAGCACAGCCCGGCTTACTGCAAAAATATCATGGTCGAGCATTACTTCTGGTCACTCCCAGCTGTGTTATCCATTGTCGTTATTGCTTTCGACGTCACTATCCTTATGAAGATAAAGCTCATTTCTGGCAACAATTAAAAAAAAATATTGCTCAAATCAGTCAAAATAATGCCATTAGTGAAGTTATTTTAAGCGGTGGCGATCCACTATCACTCTCTGACCGCCGTTTAAGTGAATTGTTTTCACTATTGCAAAGTATTCCCCATTTAAAGCGTATTCGTATACATACCCGCTTTGCAGTTGTTGAACCGAAAAGAATAACCGACAGGCTGCTTAATTTATTATCTGCCTGTTCTTTGCAGATCATTATGGTGTTACATATCAATCATGCTCAGGAAATCGGAGTGGACACTCATCAGGTGTTCGCACAGCTGGCTCAGAGAAATATTTTATTATTTAATCAATCTGTTTTATTAGCGGGCGTAAACGATAATGTAGCCACGCTGATCCGACTCAGTGAGAAACTGGTTGAGAACCATGTGATACCCTACTATCTGCATACTTTAGATAGAGTCACTGGCAGCCATCACTTTGAAGTCAGCATGAAAGATGCAAAAACTATTTATCAAAAACTCAGGGAACAACTGCCCGGTTATATGCTTCCTCGACTGGTTTGCGAAATACCGGGAGAAAAATGTAAAATCCCGATAGAAATCGGTGCCTAAAAGAGAAATTATTGACCATAATATACTTATCCATTTGATTTAGTACACATATTGACCCATTTCAACTTTCAATACTAAACAAAAATGCTATAATCCCGACAATGCATTTTTTTCTGTCGTTTTATCTCGCTTGCTGTTTTCATTCGTTGACGATCACACTACGAAGATATCGAGCAAATTATGTATTCCTGGTGAACTGCATATATTATTTAACGACCATGTTTGCCGCTGTTTTTATATAAATAAACAATATCACTAAAACAGAGCAATTTATCATTCAGTGGATTTTTTTTGGAGAAACCGTCTTGCCAATGAATAAGCAAGCGTTATTTAAAAACATACCCGAACAATCGACGCCTGGGAAATCAGACTTCAGCCTACAAATAAATGCTGTGGATCAATGGTTTGACAGTCTCCCTATGGCCAATATTCGAGTTTCTACCAAGAGTATTTATAAAGCATTAAAAGAAACCAATCAGCAAAAATCAAATTATAAAAAACGTCTTTACTTTTTAGAAAAGATACATGCTCCGATTACCGAACTGGCATCTAATCTCAAAAAGATGAATTTGAACCGCGAACTACCCCTGGATGAAAAACATCATCGCATCGCCTTATTGCTACAAAAATTACATCGACAGATTACCATCGCCTACAAATGCGTATTAAGAGACTTACTCAGCTGCAAGCTTTTTTTTCTTTGTCCTGGTAAACGCAAAACCATGACCCTGGTTATCGCCCGGATCATTCGTCATCATAGCTTGTCACTTATTGCTCATTATCAGTTTTACAATGCCCCCAGCAAGACACAATGGAGCGAAATTCATCAACTTTTTTTATTAGCCCATAAAGAAAAATTGCTTAACAAGAAAGTACCCGATAGTTCATTTCAGCTCATATCAGAAAGTACCATTAAGCACATCTACCTGCAAATATTATTAATTGCAATTGCTGATCCCTATCGTATGGCACAGCATCACATTTACGCTATTTTTAAACAACTGGAAGAATGGGCTCCTCTGGCCGATATTCAGTTAAATATCGAGCAAAGTGCTAAAGATGCTCTCGCAGTCGATTTATCCAGTAATCGCCATCCTTCATTTGTAGCATTACAAGATATCACTAATAAAAAAAATATTGCCATCTTAGACACTTCACAATTAGATTATGCCCATCTTTTTGAACTTTTTAATGGGCCGGAAACTCAAACGACTGAAATCAGTGCCGATCTATTAAAACAATTGTCTCTTTTCTGGGGCGTAGCACCTAATAGGCAACATAGTCGACGGCCGGCAAAATCAAAGTTAAAAGTCGCTATTGGTCTGAACAATGTCCATTATGTACTCAATGGTTATGCTCCACCTGACTGGATGCAAAGCAGCGAAGCAGATGGAGTGCATACTCTGGAACTCAGTGATAATTCCTTCACCAATAATAACTTCTCTGCACGCACAGTAGATACCACTGAAAAAGTCAGTGATATCTGGGGTGAGGTTTTTCAAAACCAATCACTATCCGATGCAAAAGTTAAAGAAGATATGCTTCAACCCGCATCGGTGAATAGTAATCCAAATGCTCCGCAAGAATGGTCTATGGTTAATGAGAGTATTGGCGGTTATTGTTTGCTTTGGCAGCATCATCGCTCAATTAATGCCAAAGTGGGAGAGCTTATTGCTATTAGTCATGAGACTCAGCAAAAAGAAGGTTATTGGTTTGTCGGCACTATTCGCTGGATGAAATGCCTGAATGCTGACAATGTACAAATTGGTATACAAATTATTGCCCCGAATGCTATTGCTGTCAGCACAGCAAAATTTGTCAGCATGCAGGAAGGAATGAAATCAAGAGCAATTTTATTACCGGCTATTCCAATATTAAAACAGCCAAAAACATTGGTTACCACGGCATTGGGCTATGAAACCAGAGATCAGGTGATCTTAGATGAATACCGTTTGATTCATGCTAATATTACCAGTGTTAAATCTAAAGTAGTGCTATTGGATACATTAGAAACCAGCTCTCACTTTGCCCGCTTCAAATATACTTTAGCTGAAGAATTCTACAATAAGAGCGTTAAGAAAAATGATGCTAAAAAATCAACTCATGATACTTTATCGCTAAGTAATGACACTGATTTTGATTCTATTTGGGATGATTTATAGTCTACAATTAAAAATAATAATATAACCACCATATATAGAATCATATGCTTCTGTATCAGGACAATCAGTGAAACAAAATAATATCATTCAACTATTATTAATCAATAAATCTGCCAATGATGCAGTAGAAATCAGTAATTTTTTAAGAAATAATGGTTTAAACCTTCGTCCTAAGGTTGTTTCTGATGGCCAATCATTCTCTCAGGATATCAGTCATAAAAACTACGATATTATCTTATTTTCAGACAATATTATCGATCTGAATATTTCCCTGGTCTTAAAGGTATTACATGATGCTCATAGTGATGCAGCAGTGATTTTTATTGGTCAGAAAACTGCCGAGGAAACACTGCAATTATTAAAACAGGGCGTAAGCTCCGTCGTCAATGATGAAACCGAAGAGTTATTAGCCCTTACTATCAAAAAAGAATTTACTGCCCTCTGTGCTTTACGCATTCAACAAACATTAAATAAACAACTCGATGATTCAGAACATCGTTGTTTACAACTCATCGATAGCTCACGTGATGCCATAGCCTATATTCATGAAGGCATGCACATTTTATCAAATGATCCTTATTACAAAATGTTTGGTTATGAAAGCCGTGATGATATCGAAGCAATGCCGATTATGGATTTGGTTTCAGCCAGTGATAATGAACAATTAAAGGAAACTCTACGTTTTTATTCTGAAAAAAACACATCGAAGGCAGATACAGATAATATTCTTAAACTGGCTGGAATAAAAGATAATGGCGATGAATTCCAGATAAAAATGGAATTTCAACCGGCAACAATGGAAGGTGAAGAATGTATTCAAATTATTATTCGTAATGACATTCTGAGCCAGAAAGACAAAAAAATGTTCCAGGAGAAACTGGCCACTCTTAACAGCCAGTGCCAGGAAACAGGTTTATATAATCGCATCTACTTTCTGGAGTTACTAAAACAAACGGTTGAAACAATAATTGAGAATAATAGTAAGGCTTATTTATTTTTTATTTCGCTGGACAAGTTTATTGATATCAAGAAAAAATTAGGTGATATCGACAGCGATAAAATTATTATTGATATTGCCAATTTAATTAAAAACACCATTAATGATGATATTTCACTGGCACGCTATGAAGGTTATCGTTTCAGTGCCATTGTCAATACAGAAGATGAAAAATATGCTCTGCAAATGGCTGAAAAAATACGTCTGACCATCGACAACCACATTGCCAATGCCAACAATAAGAGTATTTCTACCACTTGCAGTATTGGTATATCACAAATCAATTCATCTACTAATGGTGCACAAAGTATTCTCACTCAGGTACAAAAAGCCTGTGCAACAGCAATTGATAAAGGTGGCAACCAGATATCCTTATACATACCGGATGCCGGTGAAATGGATAAGCGACAGCTCATCAAGTACTGGGCTAATGAAATTGATAATGCCATCAAACAAAAACGCATGTTTCTGGTGTTTCAGCCCTTTATTAACCTATTAGGTGAGGGCAGTGAAAATTTTGAAGTGTTTATTCGTTTGCGCAATGAGCAAGGTAATACTATCTTTCCTCAAGAATTTTTACCTCCGGCAGAGGCATCAGAACACTCAATTCATATTGACCGCTGGGTAATTGCTGAGGCCATGCGCATCTTATCAGGACGTATAAAAGCAGGTCATGATAACCGTTTTATTATTAAATTAACCGGTGCATCGCTTTCTGATAAAAAATTTATAGCCTGGGTAAAGCATAATCTGGAACGTTATGCACTGAAACCAGAGAATATTATTTTTCAGGTCAAAGCATATCAGGCAGCAGAAAATTTGCGTCATACCCAACAACTTACACATCATCTGCATCAATTGGGCTGTAAATTTTCTTTTGAACATTTTGGCAAAGAAGAAAATGCATTTTCTTTATTAAAGCACATCAAAACTGACTTTCTCAAACTGGATATCGAACTCATACAGAACATTTCAACCGATACCGGTAAACTGGAGGCGTTGACCCAGGTTTGTGCTCAGGCCAATGACCTGGGAGTGAAGACCATTGTGCCTTTTATTGAGGAAGCCGGGTCACTTTCTGTAATATGGCAATCTGGAGCACATTTTATCCAGGGGACATTTCTACAGGAAGCCAGTGAATCTCTGGATTTTGACTTCTCCAGCTTTTCTTAACGAGCTGAACAGACTATTCCTTCTCACCAATAAACATAGCATCCACTTTTTGTAGTCCTCGGGGGAGTTTGTTACCGCGTCTACCCCGTTCATGTATATAATTTTCCAGGTCAGTTACTTTTAAGGTTAAATGGCGTTTACCCGAAATGATGGTCAGCTTTTCCCCTTCAGGTAGTATATTGATATGTTGTACAAATTCTTCTCGCTCAGCCACACGTGATGCCGGAATAGAAATAATTTTAATCCCCTTACCTTTTACCAGCATTGGTAACTGATTTAAAGAATGGATTAATAAACGCCCCTCATTACTCACCGCGACCACTTTATCGGTAGCCATATTGCTCACCGCCACCGGAGCCATTACTTTAGCACCTGGGGAAACCTTGATCATTGGCTTCCCTTTCTTATTTTTGCTGAACATGTCTTTGAGACGAGCAATAAAACCATAGCCGGCATCAGTACAGAATAAATATAACTGCTCTTCATCAGCAGCCATTAAGACACTGACAAAAGAGACATTGGCAGCAGGAGAGAGCCGCCCGCTAAGTGGTTCACCCTGTCCTCTTGCTGATGGTAAAGTATGCCCCGGCAGGGCATAACTTCTGCCGGCGCTATCTAAAATAGCCAACGGCTGATTGGTTTTACCTTGGGTACTGCTTTTATAGCCATCACCCGCCTTGTAGTTAAGCCCCAGGGGATCAGTATCATGTCCTTTAGCGGCCCGGATCCAGCCTTTTTCTGAAAGTATGACGGTTATTGGATCCGCTCCCAGCAAATCGGTCTCATCCATTGCCCGGGCAGCTTCACGGGATACTAGCGGTGAACGTCGGGCATCACCATGTTTTTTAGCCACTGTCAGTAATTCTTTTTTAATCAGTGTTTTCATACGTTGGCGTGAGCCTAAAGTTTTTGTCAACCAGCCTTTTTCTGTTTGCAATTCTTCCTGTTCAGCACGTATACGCATTTCTTCGAGTTTGGCCAGATTGCGCAATTTCAGATTCAGTACCGCTTCAGCCTGTATATCACTCAAAGAAAAACGAGTCATTAGTACCGGCTTAGGCTTGTCTTCGGTGCGGATAATGTGAATCACTTCATCAATATTTAAAAATGCAATTAAGAAACCATCCAGCAAGTGCAAACGTTCATTCACCTTATCCAGACGAAACTGCAAACGCCTGCGTACTGTTTCAAAACGATACATCAGCCATTCTTCAAGAATAGATTTTAAATTTTTCACCTGAGGTCGGCCATCCAGACCAATCATATTCATATTGACCCGATAGTTTTTTTCCAGATCAGTAGTGGCAAATAAATGCTGTAATAACTGCTCACTATCAATACGATTAGAACGGGGTATGATGATCAGACGAGTGGGATTTTCATGATCGGATTCATCTCTGAGATCAGAGACCATAGGCAATTTTTTTGCCTGCATCTGGGCAGCTATCTGTTCTAACACCTTGCTACCCGAAGTCTGATGGGGCAAAGCAGTAATAATAATATCACTGCCTTCTTTTTCAAAGCAGGCACGCATACGAATAGAACCATGACCGGTCTGGTAAATTTTCATAATATCATCACGGTTAGTGATAATTTCAGCATCAGTAGGATAATCCGGGCCATGTACTAATTCACATATTTGTTCCAGAGTAGATTTAGGTGCATCTAATAACAAAACACAGGCAGCAACAATTTCATTAAGATTATGTGCCGGTATATCAGTTGCCATACCGACTGCGATACCTGTTGTTCCATTTAAGAGAATATGCGGTACCTGAGCGGGTAATAAACGCGGTTCATCCAGAGTGCCATCAAAATTAGGCTCCCAGTCAACAGTCCCCTGCCCTAATTCATCTAATAACACCTCCGAAAACAGCGACAGTTTAGACTCGGTATAACGCATGGCAGCAAATGACTTAGGATCATCAAGTGACCCCCAGTTACCCTGGCCATCAACCAGCGGATAACGATAGGTAAAGGGTTGAGCCA